>Ga0222622_10000006_pt1 | contig 268746 bp, 251 predicted proteins | sample PLM2_5_b1metaG_FD_177335 | JGI IMG/M metagenome (GOLD analysis project Ga0222622, IMG submission 177335) | Groundwater sediment microbial communities from an aquifer in East River, Colorado, USA - PLM2_5_b1 | ecosystem: Environmental > Terrestrial > Soil > Riparian zone | place: USA: East...
AGGGATCCCGAAGCGGCGCTCACCATCCTCGAGCGCCTGGGGTACGAGGTCGTGATGCGCATCGACCGGACGATTGCCGAGTATCGGCTCGCAGGCGCGGCCGTGCGGATCGAGTGGTATCCCGCCATGGATGTCCTCGTGGAAGTCGAGGGCGAGCCGCGAGCCATCGAAGCGGCGATCGCCGCCACCGCAGTCCCCCGCGCACGTTTCCTCTCCGAATCCCTGCGGTTCTTTGTCGCGGACTACGAGCGTCGCACGGGGCGCGAGGCGCGGATCGATCAGGGCTCGTCATGAACATCCCCATGCCGCTTCGCGTCCCCGAGCTGGCGCCATCGCTGGGCCGCGTGATCGTGGCGCGGCGGCGCGAGCCCCCGTGGGTTCCGCTCGACGACATCCGCGAGGAGTTGGCGACCGCCGTGCTCGAGATCGGCGGGGAAGGGCGCGCGGCCGCGGCGCGCGAAGACCGCGCGCAGGTGCTCGAAGTCACCGGGCGCCGCGCCTGGGCCGCGGCGTGGGACCACGCGGTGCGGCGCGCCGCGGCGCGCGTCGCTGAAGCGCTCGAAGCCGAAATCGTCCGCACGGCGCAGCAAGTGCGCTTGCCGCGCCGCCGTCTGAAGGGCCGCCTCCTGGCGATGGGAGAGAAGCGCGCTATCGCCGCTCGCTTCGGCACGGGCGGCGCGGCATTCGTCGCCGCCCTCGATGAGCTCGATGCCGCCGGAGCCCTCGTCCAGGGCGCGACGGTGCTCGACAAGGACGCGCATGCCGCGTGGCAGGACGCGCTGCGCGCTGCCGCTCGACGTCTCGAGGCCGCGTGGCTCGCGCTCGAGGGGGAGGTCGAAGAGGAGCGCCGCCGCTGGACGCCCGAAATCGACGCGCTGACGCGCTGGCGGCCATCGCTCTGGCCCGCGGCGCTGCTGTGGGCACCGGTTGCCGCGGCGCTCATCTGGCTTGGCCTGATCCTCGGCGGGTATCTGCCCGCCCCCGAATGGCTCGCGCAGCGCCTCGGTTTCTAGCTTTCACCCTGGGGGTCGCGGCTGCCGCCGCGCCCCTGTTCTCGGCGGCGGCTCAACATCACATGGCCGAAGTGCCGATCCCCAGCATTGGGGGGCGCGCCACGCTCGACTCGTTGGCGCGGCTCGGCTTCGAGGTTGCCGGTGTGCGCGAAATCGCGGGTGTGCGCTACGCCGTGATCGTCGTGTCGCCCGAGACGCGGGGTGTGGCACGCCCGTTGACGAGCGCGGTACCGGAGACGCCGGCGGCCGACACCTTCCGCGTTTATCAGTCTTTCGACAAACCAGGAACGGGGACCCGCGCCACGCTGGCAGCGTGGGCCGCGGCCGATACCACGATTCAGGTCGACTCGGTCGGCGCTTCGGTGGAGGGGCGCCCGATTCTCGCGGTCAAGGTCGGTCCCGTGGGAGACGATCCGGCGCGGCCCAACGTGCTGTTCATGGCCACCCATCACGCGCGCGAATGGCTCTCCACCGCGGTCGCGATGAAGCTCATCCGCTGGCTCGCCGACTCGGCGCCCCCCGCGCTGCTCGCGTCACGCGACGTGTGGGTGATCCCAGTCGAAAACCCGGACGGATATCAGTACACGTTTACCACCGAACGCCTGTGGCGGAAGAATCGCCGGCTCAACGTCGACAACACGTATGGTGTGGATCCGAATCGCAACTACCCCGAGTTTTGGGGCGCGGACGACGTTGGATCGAGTCCGTCGCCGGGGACCGAGACCTACCGCGGCCCGGCGCCGGCGTCGGAGCCCGAGACGCAGGCCATCATCGCGTTTCACGCGGCGCACCCGCCCGTCGTGGCGCTTTCGTATCACACGTACAGCGGTCTCGTCCTCTATCCGTACGGGTATCGCTCGGGCGAGCTCCCGCCCGACCTGCCGCTCTTTCAGGCGCTCGCCGGCACCGACGTCGCGCCGGCGGTGCACGACGGCATGCCGGGCTCGACCGTCACGTACTATCACCCCGGTCCCGGGTGGCACCTCTACACGACGAACGGCGAGTACACCGACTGGGCATACCGCGCGCACCGCACGATCGCTTTCACCACCGAGCTGACCAGCGGCTGCTGCGTGAATGGGCTGTACTACGGCTTTGAGTTCCCGGACGACAGTGCGCTCGTGGAACAGGTGTTCCGGGACAACCTCCCCTTTGCGGTGGCGCTGATCACCGCGGCGGGCAATCTGCGCGGCGCCGTGGGGGCATCGGGGCTCAGCGTGGCGCCTCCGCGCTTCGAATCGTTGTGGCCCGACGCCTGGCTCGATCTCGACGCTCGGGCGCCGCAGCCCCTGTCGCTCACGCTGAAGACCGGTACCGGCGGCACCGAGCTCCGCAGCGCGCAGACCGACTCCCTGCGCCGCGGCACGATCCGCACCGTGTGGCGGACTGACTTGTACAGAGACACCGTGCGCGCGCTGCGCGCCGACGGGAGCGGCGTCGCCGCGGAGCTGCTCTCGCTCGCGGGAGCGGAGCCGCTCGACGCCGGGTGGACCGGCTGGACGCGCGACGCGGCGTCGCTCGCGGGCGGGTTCGCCTGGACGACGACCGTCAGCGATACCCTGGTCTCACCGGTCGTTGATTTGCGGGGGCGGACCGCGGTGTGGCTCCATCTGTGGACGCGTCACCGCGCCTCGACATTCACGCCAGAGCAACGCGGCTTGATCCAGTTCTCCGGCGATTCGGGCCTCACGTGGAGCGATGCGGCGGTCATCGTCGGGGACGGACCCAATTGGTATCCGTTCCGGGTTGAGCTCCCGCAGGCCGGCGGGAGACGTGGGGCACGCCTGCGCTTCATCTCGGAGCATGCCTTTGTCTGGTCGGTCGACGCCGTTGGGTTTGCCACTGATGCGCCGGCGGCGTTCCTGTTGCTCGCCGGCTCCGGCGACGCGGAGGTGTCGGAGAATCCGGTGCGGGGCGATCAAGTCGTGATCTCGTGGCCCGCGGGCGTCGGGACCACGCGCGTCGCGATCTATGGCTTCACGGGCGAACGGCTGCGCCAGGCCACCGTGGCCGCACCCACGAACGAGTATGTTTGGGACCTCACACTTGGGGGCACGCGGCGCGTGGTGAACGGGGCGTACATCGTGGTGGTGGAGGTGGACGGGCGACGCTACCGGCGCCGGCTCTTCGTGGCGCGGCCCACTCCGTGAGCGCCGTCGGCGTCGGCGTCGACCTCGTAGAAGTCTCGCGCATCCGCACGATGCTCGACGAGAAGGGCGCACACGTATTCGAGCGTTTGCTCACTCCTGCCGAGGCGGAGTACTGCCGCTCGCGTCCCGATCCGTCCGAGCACGTGGCGGTGCGGCTTGCCGCCAAAGAAGCGGTCTACAAGGCGCTACAGGGAAGTGCCGAAGCGCGCGGGATCGGGTGGCGTGAAATCGAGGTCACACGCGCGCCCGACGGGCGCCCCGACGTGTCGCTCACCGGTCTCGCGTCGACCCGGGCGCGCGAATTGGGAGTGAGCCGCGTCCTGTTGTCGCTGTCGCACACGCACGAAGCGGCCGTCGCCGTGGCCGTTCTCTCCACGGATTGAATTCCCGACAAAATCACTCTAGTATTGGACGTGCGTTCGCTGAGAACGATTCTCATCTTATCCGCCTGCCTCGCTGCTCCACTCGCCGGGCAGGCGGTTGACTCTGTGGCTGCCGCCCGCCGGGTGGTGGCCGCCGCCGCCCTCGCGGCCAGGGAGTACGCCGCGGGGGTCCCCGCCGAGGGTGGTAAGGTCGACCGCGCCGAGGAGGTCGAAGAGGCGAAGCTCTTCATCCAGCAGGCGCGGTTTGATGTCCGCTCCTTACCCAACGCGGTACGATCGGCAGCCGACAGCGGCCTGGGCCACCTCGCCGCCCTGCTCGAGGCCCTCGCGCCGCCCGACTCCGTGGCGCGCGCGGCCGACGCGCTCGTCCGGCGCATCGGGCGCAGCGGTATCGATGAGCCGCTCCCGTCGCAGCCCCCCTCTCTCGCCCGCGGCGCCGCGGTGTACCGCGAGCAATGCGCCCAGTGCCACGGCGAGTCGGGGCGGGGTGACGGTCCCAAAGCCAAACAGCTGAAAGGGCCGCCGCCGGCGGATCTTGCCGACCCCAAGGTGATGGAGGGCGCCTCGCTGCTCGAGATCTATCGTCGCATCGCGATCGGTGTGCCGGGCACCGCCATGCCCGAGTTCGCCAACGATCTCTCCGAGGAGGACCGTTGGGCCGCGGCCGCCTACGTCGCCGCGTTGCAGTACGGCGGTTCAGCGACCGCGGCCACGTTTGCCGCGGTGCGCCGTCAGATCGACTCGGCGCTCACCGCGCGCTCCGAGCAAATGGCGTTCGGCGCGTATCTCACGTTCGAGCAGGTCGAGACCGACGTGCGAGCGCGGAACCCGGCGCTCGCCGGTGAGATCGAGGCGGCCTTCGATGCACTGCGGACGCACGTGCGGCGCGGCGACGCCGAGGAGCTGGGGGCGATTCGCCAGCGAGTGCTCGCCGGGCTCGAGCACGCGGAGCGCGTCATCGTCGACCGGCCGTCGGCAATGAGCCTCTTCGTGTCGTCCTTCTTCTTGCTGATCCGCGAGGGGTTCGAGGCGATCCTCATCGTCGCGGCGCTGATGACGTTCCTCGCCAAAGCGGGGGCACCGGAGCGGCGCCGCGAAGTGGCGCGCGGCGCGTGGCTCGCCGTCCTGGCGAGCGTGGTCACGTGGGTGCTGGTCGAGGTCCTGTTCCAGATCACGCCGATGCAGCGCGGCGCCATCGAAGGCTTCACGATGCTCCTGGCCGCCGCCGTGCTCTTTTACGTCAGCTACTGGCTCCTCTCGAAGATCGAAGCCGCCAAGTGGACCGCGTTCGTGAAGGACAAGATGGAAAGCGCGCTCACGTCGGGATCGGGGTTGGCGCTCAGCGCCGTGGCGTTTCTCGCGGTGTATCGCGAAGGGTTCGAGACGATTCTGTTCTACAAGGCACTCTTCAGCTCCGCCGGCTCGAGCGGGACGGTATCGGTCCTCGCCGGGCTCGCGGCCGGGGCTGTGGGGCTCGTCGCCGTGTATTTCGTGATCAATCAGCTCGGTCTGCGCGTCGCGATGAAGCCGTTCTTCGCCGTGACCGGCGCGATGCTGTACTACATGGCGTTCGTCTTCGCGGGGAAGGGCATCGCCGAGCTGCAGGAGGGGAGAGTCGTGGGGCTCACCGTAATCGAGGGAGCGCCGCGAGTCCCTGTGCTGGGCATCTATCCGACTGTCGAGTCCCTCGTGCTGCAGGGACTTCTGCTCATCCTTGCGGTTTTGGCGCTAGTGTGGGCAATGAAACCATCGTCGCCTCCGGCTTCCACCACATCTTGAGGACCACGGCTCCCACGATAACCAACGCCACGCTCGTGGCTTGTGCGAGCGAAAACGGGGCGAGGAACGACAACCGGTCGTCCTTGGCGCGCAGGAACTCCACCAAGAACCGCTCCAACCCCGCGAACATCAGGTAACACCCGAGCATCCAGCCCGTCGCGTGGCGGTGATCGCGATGGCGCCACATCCACCAGAACGCCAGGAACATCAGCGTGGTCTCGTAGATCTGGGTCGGGTGGACGGCGACAACCTGCAGCGGGTCGGCGGCCGCGGGGAACTTGACCCCCATGGCGGTGAGGTTCTGGACGGTGGTGGGGGGCAGGCCCTTCGGGAACTGCATCGCCCACGGCAGCGAGCTGGGAATGCCATAGTCGTCGTTGACGAGGAAGCACCCGATGCGTCCCAAGGCATAACCCAGGGCGAGTGGCGCGGCGCAGATCTCGACTGTGAAGCGCAAGGGGACGCGGCGCCGCCAGCCATTGAGCAGGATCGCCGCGGTCGCGCCGAGAAACCCGCCGTACCACACGAAGCCGCCGCGCCGCAGCAGCGCGTCCCAATCGCGCGTCAACAGCACGTACCAGATCTTCGCGCCGATGAGGCCCCCGACGACGCCCGCGATGACGATGTCGGCGGCGAATTCTTCATCGAGATGGCGGCGGCGCAGCTCGAGCTGAATGGCCCAGCCCGCCATCAGAAACGCCACCATCATCATCAGGCCGTAGCCGGTGAGCTCCAGGGGGCCGAGGCGGATAACGAGCGGGTAAACGGTCATGAGAGGCCGGGAAGAGGGAGGTCGGCACGGGCGTCGAGGGTCCAGTCGCTGCGCTCCCCGATGCCGAGGCGGTACATACCGGCGCGCGCGATCATCGCCGCGTTGTCGGTGTTGAGACGCGGGCTCGCGACAGCGACCCGCGCGCTACCCTTGAGACGCTCCACGGCTGCGGCGGACAGCGCTCGACTGCACGCCACGCCGCCGCCCAGCACGGCAGTGCGGTAGCCGGTCGCCTTCACCGCGCGCTCGAGCTTCGTCACCAGCACGTCGAGCACCGCGTCCTGAAAGGCGCGCGCCAGATGGGGCTTGTCGCGGTCCAGGTCGTCCGAGGCGCGCACGGCGTGGAGCACGGCCGTCTTGAGTCCCGAGAACGAGAACTCGAATCCTTCCGCGATCATCGGGCGGGGGAAGTCGAACCGACCCGGCTCCCCTTCGCGCGCCAGCTTCTCAATGGCCGGGCCTCCCGGATACCCGAGGCCCAGGAGACTGGCCACCTTGTCGAACGCTTCTCCTGCCGCGTCGTCGCGCGTCTGGCCGAGCAGGCGATACTGGCCCCACGCGGCCACGTCGAGCAGCAGCGTGTGCCCGCCCGAGACGAGCAAGGCGACGAAGGGCGGCGCCAGCTCCGGATCTTCGACGGCGGGAGCGAAGAGGTGACCCTCCATGTGATGCACGCCCACGAGCGCGCGATCGGTGGCGTACGCGAGCGCCTTGGCGTACACGACGCCGACGAGCAGCGCGCCGACGAGCCCGGGGCCCGCCGTGACCGCCACCGCGTCGACCGCGGGGAGATTCAGGCCCGCCTCGGCGAGGGCGCGGTCCACCACGGCCGGCAGGGCCGCCAAATGCGCTCGGCTCGCGAGCTCGGGGACGACCCCCCCGAAGATCTGATGCACGTCTTGTGAAAGGATGACGAGGCTCGCGAGCTCGCCTTTTACGAGGACCGACGCCGAGGTTTCATCGCACGACGTCTCGATGCCGAGAACGACCTCAGCCACGACGGGTCCGGCGTCGCAGCGTGACCGAATCGGGGATGGCGCGGGCCGTGATGCCCGGCGGCGCAATGACCGTGAGCCGGCCGACCCCGCCGTCCGCCGTGGCTCTCACGATGTGCGCCACGACGCGCAAGCTGTCGCGCGTGAGCGCCAGGACTCGCTGCTCGGGACCACGCACGGCCACCGATACGCGGGCCGGCGTGATGAGGAAGCTCGTGACCGCCCCGGCGCCCGTTTCGACCGGGATGCCTCCGAACGAGCGCTCGGCGATCGCTCCCATCTCGCCGGTGACCGTGACCTGCCTCGGTGCGATCCGCACGATGCCGAGCGTCGACGTATCGATCGGCACCTGGCGCGTGAACGCGCCCGCGACGTTCGCGATCTCCGTTGGAATCGTCGTGACCGACTCGATCGCCGCGAGGTTCTTGTCGGGCCCGACCAGACGCGCGATGGTGGGTGAGATCGAAACCCCGCCGTGCAGGACCTGTCCCGATTCAGGCACGACCGTGATGAGGGGGACGATGCGCACGTCCTTGCGGCCCACGCTGTCGAGCGCGACGGTGATTTCACGGGGGCGGATTTCGAGCACGCGGACATCCGCGCCCTTGGGGAGCTGCGCCTCGATCTCGCTCGGCTCGAAGCGAATCGTCCACGTCGGGCTCGACAGCGTGTCCGGCATGCGCCGGGTCACGTCGCCGCGCAGCGAGCGGAGTCGCAGGACCTGGCTCCCCTTGCCGGAGATTTGCGCGCGGATCTTCGGCAGCTTCTGCTGCAGGGTCCGGCCCGGCGGGAGCTGTACGTTGAGGCCGAGCTCGAAGTCGGTCGTCACGGGCTGCTGCAGCTGTACGGCGACGTACAACATCAGCGCCAGGAAGATCGCCGCGCCCTTGATGGGCCAGTTCCGCGTGAAGAGCATGATCAGGCTAGCGCGCATCGAGCAGCCGCCGGATTAGGGCCTCGTTCACCGGGCCGTCCCACTCCGCGGCGCCGATCACTTTCTTCACGATCATGCCGCTGCGATCGATCACAAAACTCTCCGGCACCCCGGTGGTCTGATAGTTCTTGCGGATCCTGCCACTGGGATCGTGCAGGATGTCAAACGTGAGACCCATGCCGCTCGCGAACGCCAGGATGCCCGACGGCTCCTGCGAATCCTCGGGGTGGAACAGGTCGCCGTCCACGCTCACCGCCGCGATGCGAAAGTCGGTCCCCGCGAGCTTCTGGTACAGGCGCTGCATCGACGGCATCTCGACGCGGCACGGTGGGCACCACGTGGCCCACACGTTGACCAGGACGACCTTGCCGCGATAGTCCGCCAGGTCGGTGGGCTGCCCCGTCCGCACATCCTTGGCGTCGAACGTGGGCGCCGAATCTCCCACTTCGAGCAGGTCGAGCTGCGGCCGGAGCTTGGCCGCGAGCGCGACGCCGAACACGACGGTCGTCAGGATTCCGGCGACGAAGGTCCATTGCTGGCGGTTCGTCATACGGCCACCATGCAGCGGCGGCGCAGCTCGCGCACCTCGCGCACCGGTTCACCGCCCGCGAAGATCGCATGCCCGGCGACGAAGGTGTCGGCGCCCGCCTGGTGCGCCGCGGCGATGGTCTGCGCGGTGATTCCCCCGTCGACCTCCAAAAACGCCCGTGCGCCGTGCGCCGTGAGCAGTGCGCGGGCCCGTTGGATCTTGTCATCCGACCCTGGCAAGTAGCTCTGGCCACCGAATCCCGGGTTCACGGTCATAATGAGGAGCAGGTCGAGATCCCCCACCACTTCCTCGGCGTAACTGAGGGGCGTGCCCGGATTGAGCGCCAGGCCCGCGAGCATGCCGCGCCGCTTAGCCGCCTCGAGCTGCCGCTGCACGTGGACGGTCGCCTCAGGATGAAAGGTGAACACCGAGGCACCCGCGGCCGCGAACGGCTCGATGAAGTGCTCGGGCTCGACCACCATCAAGTGCACGTCGATTGGCTTGTCGGTCATCTTCCGCAGGGCCGCGATCATGTTCGCGCCGAACGTGAGGTTCGGTACGAAGCGCCCATCCATCACATCCACGTGCAGCCAGTCGGCGCCCCCCTCGAGCACCAGAGCGACCTGGTCGGCGAGGCGCCCCAGGTCGACGGAGAGTAAACTCGGAGCGATGCGGATACCGTTCGTCACGCTCGTCATGATTAAGGACTCCGGGCGACGACGATGTCTACGACCGTACCAGGCGAAGCCAGGGTGCCCGACGCCGGGCGCTGCTCGATGACCGTCCCGGGGTTCGCATCAGCGGTGCGACGGCGCGTGGGCGTGCCGAGCTGCAGGCCGTCCAGCTCGAGCCGCGAGCGCGCGTCGGCGATCGACATCCCGAGCAAGTCGGGCACCGAGATCGTCGGCGCGCCGCGGCTCACGACCAGCGCGATTCCCGTGCCCGGCGCGAGCACCGTACCCGCGGGAGGCCGAGTGAGCATCGCCAGCCCCTGCGGCGCCGCGGCTTGCACCGACTCGACCTGGCTCACCGTCAACCCCGCCGCGGCCACGAGCCGCTGCGCGAGGGACACACCGAGCCCCGAGACATCGGGTACGGGAATCTTGGGCGGCCCCGCGCTCACCACCAGGGCGACCTTCAGTCCCTGCCGAGCGATCACGCCGGGAGGCGGATCCTGCCAGATCACGGTGCCCTGCGGCGCCGTGGGGTGAGGATCGGCGCCGCTATCGGCGACGACCAGCTGCGCCTCCTTCACCTGCGCTGTGGCCTCCGCGAGCGACAAGCCGAGCACCCGGGGCACGACCTGATGTCCCGCGAGGATCGGCGCGGGAAACAGCACGAGGTAGGCGGTGAGGTAGCCGGCGACCACTGCGCCCAGCCCAACGAGGAGCCAGCGCGAGGCGCGCTGGCGGTCCATCCCTAGCGGCATGAGGCCGTCGAAGGGCGGCAAGTGGCGGCGGATCCGCATCAATCCAGCATGCCTTCCGTCGGCGACGACGGGAACGCGACCTCGCGCCGCGGCATTCGGCCCGCGAGGAACGCCGCGCGTCCCGCCTCGATCGCGAGGCGCATCGCGCGCGCCATCGCCACGGGATCGCGGGCAGCGGCGATCGCCGTGTTCATCAGGATGCCGTCTACGCCCTGCTCCATGGTAACGCAGGCATCCGAAGCGGTCCCGACGCCCGCATCCACGACGACCGGCACTCTCAGCCGACGCTTGATCGTCCGGACGCTGAAGGGATTCAAGAGCCCCAGGCCGCTGCCGATCGGCGACGCCAGCGGCATCACGGCGGCGCAACCAGCGTCCTCGAGCCGCAGCGCGGTCACGAGATCCTCGTTCGTGTAGGCGAGCACCTTGAACCCCTCCTTGACGAGGACCTTCGCCGCTTCGAGGAGGCCCTGCACGTCAGGGAGCAGCGTCTCTTCATCGCCGATGACCTCGAGCTTCACGAAGTCGTTGAAGCCGGCTTCGCGGCCAAGACGCGCGTAGCGTATGGCGTCGGTCGCCGTGTAGCAGCCGGCGGTGTTGGCGAGCAGGAAGAAGCGCTTCGGGTCGAGGTGATGAAGAACGCTCGTATCCTTCGAGCGGTCGAGATCCACGCGGCGCACGGCAACGGTGACGATTTCGGCGCCGGAGGCCTCGATCGCCCGTACCATCGTCTCGTTATCGGGATACTTCCCCGTCCCGACCATGAGGCGGGACTTGAACGTGCGCCCCCCGATAATGAACGCCGTCACCGGCTCACCCTCCTCCCACGAAATGCACCAGCTCGATCGCGTCGCCGGGGGCGACTCGTACGTCACCCAACGCCGGCCGGCGCACGATCTGGCGATTGTGCTCGACCACGACGGCTCGCGGGTCGAGGGCCAGCTCGCGCAACAGCTCGAGCAGGGTCACGCCCGGCGCGACGAGTCGTGGCTCGCCGTTGATAACGACGTCGATCGTACCTTTCATCGCAGCTCCTCCAGCATCCGGCGGACCGTGTCTGCGGGCTCCGCGGCATCCCACAGGGCCCGAATCGCCGCGGCGCCGTAGGCGCCCGCGGCCTTCACCTCCGCAGCCCGTCCGGGACCAATGCCACCGATCGCGATCACGGGCAGCCCGAGCCGCGCGATCTGTCGCAGCGGTCCGACACCCAACGGGGGGCGGTCCGGGTGCGTGGCGGTCGCGAACACCGGCCCTGCCACAAGATAGTCGGCTCCGTCGGCCCTTGCGGCCTCCGCTTCGGCCAAGTCGTGCACGGACCGGCCGATCCACCACCGGGCGTCGAGTTGACGCGCCGCGCTCACCGGGAGGCCTCCCGTGCCTAATTGCACTCCTCGGGCGCTCAAGGCTATGGCGATGTCCAGACGATCGTTGACGAATACGGGCGATGGAAAGGTGGAAAGTCGCGACGAAAAATCATAGTGCTCGAGGCCGGTGAGCGTCCGGCCGCGCGCGTGGAGCGCCAGGTTCGCTCCGCCCGATCGGGCGAGCTCGCGCGCTACGTCCTCCAGGTCCGCGCGGCGCGCGATGCGCTCGTCAGTGATGGCGTGGAGTCGAGGGAGGGGCGGCTTCACGTGAAACGCCGGCCGGGCGCGAGGCGGGCGCCACGCAGCCAGTCGTCGACGGTCATCCGCGCCTTCCCGGCCGGTTGGACTTCGAACACTTCCACCGCGCCGCCACTCCCCGCAGCGATCAGTAATCGACCGTCGGCGGCGAGCACTTCACCGGGTGAACCCGCTGCGTCGCCCGCGCGAGCACTGAACAGTTTCAGCTCGGCGCCGTCCAGCTCGGTCCACCCGCCGGGCCGGGGATCGAGGCCGCGAATCACGCGGCCAATGCTCGCGGCGTCCTTGCTCCAGTCGATGCGCGCGTTCTCGCGGGTGAGCTTCGGCGCGTAGGTGGCGAGGGATTCGTCCTGCGGCACCGGCTTCAGCGAGCCCTGCTCGAGCAGGGCCAGCGTCTCGACGAGCGCCTGGGCGCCGACTTCCGCCAGGTGCTCGGACAGCTCACCTCCCGTCACGTCCGGATCCAAATGATCCCGGATCTGGTGGAGCGTCGGGCCCGTGTCCATGCCGGCATCGAGCTGCATGATGGTCACGCCCGTCTCTTCCACGCCGTTGATCACCGCCCACTCGACGGGCGCCGGGCCGCGCAGCGCCGGAAGCAGGGACGGGTGCACGTTGACCATCCCGCGCGGCGGCAGCTCGAGCAGCTCGGGCCTCAGGATGTGACCGTAGGCAACGACGACGCCGATGTCGGGACGCGTGTCGCGCAGGCGGACGAGGAACGCACCGTCGGTGGGCGTCTCGGGCTGGAAGACCCTCAGGTCTTCGGTCTCCGCGACCACCTTCACGGGGGGGGGCACGAGTTTCGAGCGGGACCGGCCGTGCGGCGCATCGGGTTGCGTCACGACCGCGACGACGTCGAACCCTTCGCCCACCAGCGCGCGGAGCGAGGGGACTGCGAAGTCAGGAGTACCGAAGAATGCGACGCGCACTCAGAGCTCGCCCGCCGGCTCCGGCGTGACCTCCTTCAGGAATCCTTTTTTGCCCTTGCGCGACTTTTTCCACTTGGCCAGGAGGAGGCCACGCTTCACGGCGCTCAGGTGATCGAGAAACAGAATCCCGTCCAGATGATCGATCTCGTGTTGAATCGCGCGCGCCTTGTACCCGGCGGCGGTCGCGCGATACGACTGGCCGTCCCGATCGAGGGCCTCGACCACGACGCGCGCCGGTCGCTCCACATCGCCGAAGATCTCCGGAATCGAGAGACAGCCTTCTTCCGACGTCTCCACTTCCTCACCGCGCTCGAGGATCACGGGGTTGATGAGCACGAGAGGCGGCGGATCGTCCTCCCCGACGTCCACGACCGCCACCCGGCGCGCGATGCCGATCTGATTCGCCGCGAGCCCCACGCCACGCGCGGCGCGCATCGTCTCGAACAAGTCGTCCACCAGCTCGCGCACGGTCTCGTCGACGCGCGCGACGGTCTTCGCCTTCTGGCGCAGCACGGGGGAGCCGAGCAGGTGGAGCGTGCGAACGGTCACGCCGGCTTCGCCTCCGCGGTGCCGCGGTTCGTGATGCTGGAAATCCCGCTGCGCAGGATCACGAGCTTCGACTCGCCGCTCCGCACCGTGACCTGATCGTCCTTGATGTGCAACACCTCGCCGACGATGCCGCTCGACGTCACGACCTGATCGCCGCGTTGCAGGGAGGCGAGGAGCTGCTTGTGCTGCTCCGCCTGGCGACGCTGCGGCCGGATCAGGAGGAAGTAGAAGATCCCGATGAACAAGGCGATCTGAATGATGAACCCGCTGAGCCCCGGCCCACCTTGACCGGACGGGGTCATGAGCAGCAGCGCCAGCGTGGAGAGGATGGTCATGCGGTTCCCGGTTGAGTGTAGCGGCGGCGCCAGTCGTCGGCCCATGTGGCCAGGGCGCCATTGCCTTTTCGGATCGCCGCGCGCATCTGCTCGGCGAGGCGGATCAAGTAACGCACGTTGTGCAGCGACAGGAGCCGCAGTCCCAGCAGCTCCTCTGAAACAAACAGGTGGCGCAAGTAACCGCGTGAATAGGTGGTGCAGGTCTCGCAGTCACAGGTCGGGTCGAGGGGGCCCGCATCCGCTCGCAGCGCCGCGTTGCGGATGTTGAGCGGTCCCTCCGGCGTGAACGCCGAGCCGTTGCGGCCGTTGCGCGTCGGCGCCACGCAGTCGAACAAATCGATCCCGCGCTCCACGGCGGCCACGAGATCCTCGGGAAACCCGACGCCCATAAGATAGCGGGGAATGGGAGCCGGGAGCCGGGGCTCGAGAGCCTCCAGCACCTCGTACATCTTCGGCTTGGGCTCGCCGACCGAGAGGCCGCCGATCGCCAATCCGGTCCACGAGCCCATCTCCAAGACTCGCCGCAGGGCTTCCTCGCGGAGTGCTCGGTGAGTGCCGCCCTGGAGGATGGGCCAGAGCGTCTGGCGGTTAGTGCTAACCGACAAACCGCCTAACCGGCTAAGCTCCTCATGTCGACGCGCGCACCGCTCCAACCATCGCAGCGTCCTCTCCAAAGCGTCCCGCGAGGTCGCCTCGTCGGCTTGCCCCGGCGCCACGTGGTCGAACGCCATCGCGATGTCGGCGCCCAAGGTCCATTGGATTTCCGTGGCGCGCTCCGGCGTGAGGACGCGACGGCCTCCATCGATGTGGCTCTGAAACTCGACGCCATCGTCGTCCACCCGCCGGAACCCCGCGAGCGAGAACACCTGGAACCCGCCCGAGTCGGTGAGCAGCGGGCCCTCCCACGCCATGAACCGGTGCAGTCCGCCGAGCTGCGCGATCACGTCTTCGCCGGGCCGCACATGCAGGTGATACGTGTTGGCGAGGACGATCCCCGCGCCCACCGCCCGCAAGTCCGCGGGCGAGAGCGCCCGCACGGTGCCCTGGGTGCCGACGGGCATGAACGCGGGCGTCTCGACTGCCCCGTGGGGGAGCGTGAGCGTGCCGGCCCGAGCGCGACCGGACGTGGCGTGGCTTTGAAACTCGAAGTGCGTCACGGGCATAATGCTACTCATGCTCTGCACCCGCTGTCACGAGCGGAAGGCTATGCATTCGCCCTCTGCCGAAGCACTGCGTGGCGCGACGTGGCCCTTTCCCGAAGGCATCTGCAGCCGGTGTCTGCTCCGCCTGCTGAAAGACGATCCCGCAACGCGGAGTCGCCTCCGCGAGTTTCAGAAGGCCCTCAACAAGAAGATGTTGGACGGCGCCGGCGAGGCGGTGCGCGGCGGGGTGCTCCACATGATGGATTGGGCCGATCTCGTCGTGAAGCGCTTCGGCCCTAAATGATCGCCATCGCGTCGCCGTAACTGTAGAAGCGGTACGCCTCCCGCACGGCCTCCCGATACGCCCCCATCACCTGTGCGTAGCCGCCGAACGCGCACACCAGCATCAACAACGTCGAACGCGGCAGATGGAAGTTGGTGAGCAAGCGGTCCACCACCTTGAACGCGTAGGGTGGGTGAATGAAAAGACTCGTCTCGCCCGCACCGGCACGCACCCGACCCCCCTCGTCTGCGGCAGACTCGAGGGCTCGAACGACGGTAGTTCCCACGCTCCACACGCCACGCCCCACGCCCTGCGTTTCGTTGATCAATGCCGCGGTCCCCTGCGGGATCTCGTACGCCTCCGGGTGCATGACGTGTCCGGCGAGCTCGTCGACCTCGACGGGCTTGAACGTGCCCGGCCCGACGTGAAGATCGAGCGCGGCGACCGCGACCTGCTTGCCGCGCAAGCGCTCGAGGAGAGCGGGGGTGAAGTGCAGCCCCGCGGTCGGCGCCGCCACGCTGCCGTCGTGCGTGGCGTACACGGTCTGGTAGCGCTCGCGGTCGGCGCTGGTGGGCGAACGGCGAATGTAGGGCGGCAGCGGCACCGCCCCGTACTTGGCGAGCGTCGCCCGCGCGTCGAGCGCGCCGACGAAGCGGATGCGCCGCAACCCGCCCCCCAACACTTCTACTATTTCGGCAGCGCTGTCGTCCCCGAACTGTACACGACGTCCGGGCTTGAGCTTCCCGCCCGGATGCCCCATCGCGACCCACGTGGCGTCGGGCAGCTCGCGGACGAGGAGCAGCTCAGCGGCATTCCCGGACTCGCGTTTCCCGTGGAGCCGCGCCGGAATCACGCGCGACGTGTTGATCACCAGCGCGTCCCCCGCCGGCATCAGCTCGGCGATGTCCGAGAACCGGCGGTGCGTGATCGCGCCGGTGGCTCGGTCGAGGACCAACAACCGGCTCGCGGCTCGGTCTGGGAGAGGCTCCTGGGCTATGCGGTCTGCGGGAAGGTCGTAGTCGAAATCGGAGAGCCGGAGACCCCGGGGCCACGCCCCGGGGTCAGGCATCGAAAATCGTGGGTTGCTCGGTGTTCTTAGGTGGCGTGAACCCGAAATGCCGGTACGCGGCGGCCGTGGCGCAGCGGCCGCGCGGCGTGCGCGCGAGGAACCCCTGTTGCATGAGGTAGGGCTCGTACACTTCCTCGAGCGTTCCCGGGTCCTCGCCGACGGCTGCGGCGATCGTCTGCACGCCCACGGGACCGCCATCGAACATTTCGATGATCGTTTTGAGGATCCGCGCATCCATGTCGTCGAGCCCGAACTCATCGACGTCGAGCCGCTTGAGCGCCTCGACGGCCACGGCGACCGTGATCTTGCCGGCAGCGCGTACCTGCGCGTAGTCGCGCACCCGCTTCAAGAGGCGGTTTGCGACGCGCGGCGTGCCACGGCTGCGGCGCGCGATCTCGGCGACACCGGCCGCATCGGCCGGGACGCCGAGGATACCCGACGAGCGGGTGATGATCTGCACGAGGTCGTCGGGCGGGTAATAGTGGAGCCGCTCGACCAGGCCGAAGCGCGCGCGCATCGGCGGCGTGAGCAGGCCGAAGCGCGTCGTCGCGCCGATCAGCGTGAAACGCTCGAGCTGCATCGGAATCGTCTGCGCGTGCGGACCGTCCGCGATGCGCACGTCAACGTGATACTCCTCCATTGCGGGATAGAGGAACTCCTCGAGCGCCGGCCGCAACCGGTGCACCTCGTCGATGAACAGGATGTCGCCGCTCTTCAGGCCCGTGAGCATCCCGACGAGATCGCCGGGTCGTTCGAGCACGGGCCCGGACGTCGTACGGATGTCGACGCCCATCTCCTTCGCCATGAGGAGCGCGAGCGTCGTCTTGCCGAGTCCGGGGGGGCCGAAGAACAGCGTGTGGTCGAGCGGCTCCTTGCGGTGCTTGGCCGCGTCGATCGCGATCTGCAATGATTCCTTGACCTTGGCCTGGCCGACGAATTCGTCCAGCCGCGAGGGGCGTAGCGCGGCGTCGGTGAGCCGTTCGTCGGGGAGCGCCTCGGGCGTCGTGATTTCGGCGCGAGCCACCGTCATGTGCTCTTGGGCTGGGCGCGCCACCGCACCGGCCGCGTGTCGCGATGGATGTCGTGCGCCGTGTGGCACTGCACGCATTCGTCCTCGGCACGCGCCGCCGCCCTGGGCACGAGCCGCCGGTTGGTCGAGCCACAGCGGGTGCAGATCCATTCGGCGGTGATGGTGGTCGTCCTTTCGGGCGTCATTTGGTCGTGAGCACTTGTAGCGCGCGCCGTACCAGCGTCTCGGTTTCTCCTTCAAGGCCCCCGTTGCCCGAGAGCGCCTCGCGCACGGCGCGATCGGCTTCGGCGGTGCCGTAACCGAGGCGCTCGAGCGCTTTCAGCGCGGCTTCGGCACCTCCCACCATCGGCGGCGTGGCGCCCTCCACAAACTCGTCGACCTTGTCGCCCAGTTCAAGCGCGAGACGCTCCGCGGTCTTCTTGCCGATGCCGCTCACCGACGACAGGAGCGCGATGTTCTTCTCGCGCACCGCCCGGGCGCCGCGCTCCACGCCGAGGGCCGACATGACCGCCACGGCGAGCTTTGGGCCCACGCCGGAAACGCTGGTCAGGCGTTGAAAGAACCGTCGCTCGGATTCGTCGAGAAACCCATACAGCGACCACCCGTCTTCCCGCACGACCAGCTCGGTGGCGAGAGTGACTTCCGTGCCCGCGGTGGGGAGCCGCTCCATCACGCCAAGCGGGACGGTGAGCTCGTAGCCGACGCCACCCGCCGTCTCGACGACGACCCGATCGGCGGACTTGGCGGCGAGCCGGCCGCGGACGAAGGCGATCATCGGCGAATGATGTAGGTGAGCGCGACGGCGACGCCGTCCGCCGCATCGGCGGGTTTCGGCGCCTGGCGCAGCCGCAGCAGGCGCATCACCATCGCGGCGACTTGTCCTTTCGCGGCGCCACCCGCACCGACAACGGTCTTCTTGATCGTCGCTGGTGGATACTCGGCGATGTCGAGCCCCGCCTGCTGCGCGGCCAGCAGCACGACGCCCCGCGCATGGCCCAGGACGAGGGTGGTGCGGACGTTCTTATGATAGAAGGCGTCCTCCAGGGCGAGCGCGGTGGGGCGGTGTTTCGCGATCAACTCGACGATGCCGAGGTGGAGCTCGTGCAGGCGGCGGGGCAGGGGACCACGCTTGGCCAGTTTGATGACGCCGCATTCGATCAGACGGCCCATGCCCGGGTGGCCATTCCCCGTTTCGATCACCCCGTAACCGGTGACCGCCGTCCCCGGGTCCACGCCCAGGACCCTCACCTCACCCCGTCACCGCGGCCATCGCCTCGGCGTCGATGTCGAAGTTCGAAAACACCTTCGCGACGTCGTCCATCTCCTCGAGCGCCTCGATGAGGCCGAGCAGCTTCTTGGCCTCACCGCCCTCGACTTTCACCGTGCTCTTGGGGAGCATGGCGATCTCGGCGCTTTGCACCGCGAGGCCCTTGGCTTTCAGGGCTTCCTGGACGGCGTGGATCTGGTTGGGGTGGCACGTGATGATGAAGATGTCCCCCTCGCGTGAGAAGTCGTCGGCGCCGGCCTCGAGCGCGACCTCCATCGCGGTGTCCTCGTTGGTCCGCGTTGCGTCGAGCACGACCTGACCGCGGCGGTCGAACATCCAGGCGACCGAATTCGCGGCGCCGAGGTTGCCGCCCCCGCGGGAGAAGGCATTCCGGATCTCGGCCACGGTCCGGTTGGCGTTGTCGGTCGTGGCGTTGATGAGGATGGCGGCGCCGCCCGGTCCGTACCCTTCGTAGGAGACCTCTTCGTATGTCACGCCCTCCAGCTCGCCGGTGCCCTTCTTGACGGCGCGCTCGATGTTATCGAGCGGCATGTTCTCGGCCTTGGCGGCGTCGATGGCGGTGCGGAGGCGTGCGTTTCCGGCGGGGTCGCCGCCACCCTGCTTGGCGGCGATGGTGATTTCCCGAATGAGGCGCGTGAAGACGGCGCCCCGCTTCTGGTCGGTGACGGCCTTCTTCCGCTTGATCTGCTTCCACTTACTGTGGCCAGCCATAGTCACTTCAACTTACAACTTGACCGCGCGCGCGCGCCACAGCTAGGATTCCCGCCCATGCGCCGCTCTCTGCCGTTGCTCCTGATCTTCTTCGCCCTCGTCGCCGCCTGCCACAACGATCGTGAAGATCGCCGCGCCCGCGACGTCGTTGTTCGCGCGCTGCCCGACGCCCTCGCCTATCCCGGATCGTCAATCGTCAGCTATGCCGCCGGGGAGGACGCCGCCAAGATCGTGCTCACCACGCCCGCCGCGGTGCAGGCCGTGGCGGAGTGGTACCGTGAGGCGCTGCCCTTGAACGGCTGGGAACTGCAGAGCGACGCGGTGGACCGGAAGGGCGTCGTGACGATTTACGCGGAGAAGCAGCAGCGGCCCCTGTGGCTCACGCTCACCGCCAACGTCGGGGGTGCGGGCACGACCTACACGCTCATGGGAAGCGTGACCGAGCCGGATTCCAGCAAGGCTCAGCGGTCAGGATCGAGCATGTCCTCGAACCGCATCCAGCGGCGATAGAAATACAGGTCGACGAAGCCCGTCGGCCCGTTGCGGTTCTTGGCGACGATCAGCTCCGTCGCTCCTTCCACGCCCCCACCGGGCCGGTACATCTCTTCTCTAAAAATGGATAACACGACGTCCGCGTGCTGCTTCAGCGCGCCCAGCACGCCGTAGTCTTCGAGCGTCGGGCGGGGGTTCTCGCGTTGCGCCTGGAAGCGGGGCAGCTGCGCGACGAGGAGTAACGCGACCTGCCGTTCGAGCGCGAGGGCCTTGAGATGGCGCAGCACCACGGCCGTGTCTTCGTCCTGGGTGACGCGGGCGAGTCCGCGCGGCGGTGGCACGAGCTGCAGGTAGTCCACGACGACGAGCGCGAGCTGGCGCAGTGGATCGAGCCGCTCCGCCAGGGCGTCGAAGTCCTCCGCGGCGAGGGGCAGCATCGCCAGCGGCAGCCCCCGGAGACGCACGGCGGCGCCGCCGATCCCGGCGCGCGTCTGGTCGCTCATCTTGGCGGCGCGCAGGTCGTCGACCGTCACGCGCCCTTCGATGGCGAGGGCGCGCTCCATCAGTCGCTCTTCGTCCATTTCGCCGGACAGAAACGCGACGCCGAGCCCCTGCTGCGCGACGCGCAGCGCCACGCCGAGCGCCAGCGCCGACTTCCCGGCGCCGATGTCGCCCCCGAGTACCACCAGGTCGCGCCGGCGCAGGCCGCCGCCCAGGATCTTGTCGATCGACGCGAACCCGGTAGGCACGGTGTCGTCCGTGACCTCCCCGGGGCGCTGCGCATCGACACGCTGCACGAGGGAATCGAGCGATGCTCGTTGCGGCAGGCGGCGGGTGGACATGCGCTATAAATGTACGCGCGCCGCGCGCGCGGCAACGCCGACGGCGTCGGCGGCCTCGGCGCCGAGCACGTCGCGCGCGGGCGCCACGAGCTGGCTCAACACGACGGCGGCGGCATCCGGCGTCGCCGCCTCGAGGTGGTGCCGGGCCGCGGCGAGGGCTCGCTTGAGCGGTGCCGGCAGGGCCAAACTGCCGAGGCGCTTCTCGAGTGCCTGCAGCCGGCGCCGGTGGTTCTTGGTGCTGACTGGCGTGGGGGGCAGGATGGCCTCCGCCGTGCGCACCACGAGCCAGAGGGCGAACAGCCCGTCCCGCTTCGGTCCACGCACCGCGCCGGCGATCAGTCCGACGAGCCGCTCCTCCGCCGGGGTGGTCGCCCACAGTTGATCGATCACGCGACGAGCCGCTCCACGGCGGCGGCGACCTGCGCGGGGAGGAGATCGACGAGGCAGCGGTGGTGGCCGAGCGGACAGCGCGCCGTACCCATCGTGGAGCAGGGACGGCACTGCAGGTCCTGCGCGAGCACGGTGGCGCGGGCATGATAAGGAAAGAAGCCGAACGCGCGGACTGTAGGCCCGAACAGGGCGACCACCGGCGTGCCGACTCCCGTCCCCATGTGCATCACGCCCGTATCACCCGAGACGAGAACTTTCGCGCGCGCGAGGCAGGCACCCGTCTCTTGCAGCGTGAATTCCCCCGCGGCGCTCTCGGCCAGGGGTCCGAGCTGCTGCGCGGCGCCGCGATCCTCGGGCCCGCCGAGCACCACGAGACGATAGCCGGCGCCGCGCAGCCGCTCGGCGAGCGCCTGCCAGTGCGCGATCGGCCAGCGCTTGGTCGCGTGGGCGGCGCCCGGGGCTAAGGCGGCAAGCGGTGCATCCAGCAGACCCCGCTCGGCGAGCCAGTGCGCCACTCGTTCTCGCGCCGCGGCGCTCAAGAAGAACTCGGGCGGATCGCCATCGGGCTTCACGTCGAGCCGCCGCGCCGCGTCGAAGTACCGCTCGGCCACCGGCACGTCACCCCGGTAGACGTCGATCTTTGTCGCGACGAGTAGCGTGCGAGCGAGCTTGCGTTTCGCGTATCCGGACCAGCGGCAGCGTACCAGCAGTCGCAAGGCCGCACTTCGCAGACTGCCGTGTAGGTCGAGTCCGTGCGTCGGCTGTAACCCACGAAGGTGACGGGCGAGCTGCGTGAGCGGTTGGTCCGGCTCGAGCGCTACCACTTGCGACAGATGCGGATTGTCGGCTACGAGTGGCGCCATCGCTCGCTTGGTGACGTAGATCAGCTGGGCGTCGGGGTGGCGACGGCGCAACGCCCGGACGAGCGGGGTCGTGAGCAGGATGTCGCCAATTGAACTGAAGCGGACGAGGAGGATGCGCAACACGCGGCCAATGTACTAGCTTTTCCCCAAGCATGCCGCGTCCCAAAAGCATTCTCTGGATCGACGACGAAGTCGATGGACTGGCCGCGCATCGCCAGTTTCTCGAAGGGCAGGGCTTCGCGGTGCAGCAGGCGGCGCACGGCGACGACGCGCTCGCCCTGCTGCGGCGCCAGCCGTACAGCGTCGTCCTGCTCGACGAACAGATGCCCGGACGCCGCGGACTCGACCTCCTCCCCGAAATCCGCGCGATCGACCCCGCCATGCCCGTCGTCATGGTCACGCAAAGCGAAGACGAAGGCCTGATGCGGGAAGCGATCGGCACCGACGTGGACGACTACCTCGTGAAGCCCGTTCACCCGCGGCAGATCCTGTCGGTGGTGACGCGCCTGCTCGAGGGGGACCGCATCCGCCAGCAGCGCCTCGCCCGCGATTTCGTCACGCGGTTCCGCGAGCTCGAGGGCCGGCGCGGCGCCACGCTGGCGTGGCGCGAGTGGATCGAGCTGATCCGAGAGCTGGCGCATTGGGAAGTCCGGTTGGCGGCGGGGAACGAGCCCGGTCTGTCCGAGGCGCTGAAGAACCTGCAGGAAAGCCTGCGCAAGGATTTCGCGACCTTTATCACGAAGCAGTACCCGCGCTGGCTCGCCGATCCCGAAGGGGACCGGCCGCCGCTTTCCGTGGACGTCGGTGCCGAGTTCCTCGTGCCCGCGCTCAAGCGCACGGGTCGCGTCCTGTTCCTCTTGATCGACTGCCTGCGGCTCGACCAGTGGGAAGTGCTGCGCGATTTGATTACGCCGCTCTTCGACGTCGAGGAGTCGCACTACTACAGCATCTTGCCGACCGCGACACCGTTCTCACGCAACGCGATCTTCAGCGGGCTCTTCCCGATGGAGATCGCGGCGCGGCACCCCGAGTGGTGGGGTGCGCCGAGCGACGAGGAGAGCCTCAATGCCCACGAGTCGGAGCTGCTCACCGAGCAGTTGCGGGAGCTGGTCGGGAAGCCGGTGCCGGTGCGCTACGAGAAACTCTTCACCGCTGCCGACGGCGTCGACCTGTTGCGGCGGCTCCCCGCGCATCTGGCGCAGGACGGCGTCACCGCGCTCGTGTTCAATTTCATCGACCAGTTGACGCACGGGCGTTCGGAGAATGCCATCCTGTACGAGGTGGCGCGCGACGCGGACGCGCTGCGCGGGCTCACCCGCACCTGGTTCGAGCGCTCGCCCGTGCTCGCCGCGCTCCAGGAAGCCGAGCGGCGCGGCGTCCCCGTGCTGCTCACCACCGATCACGGCTCGATCCACTGCCAGACGCCGGCCACGGTGTTTGCGAAGCGCGACGCGACCGCCAACCTGCGCTACAAGTTCGGCGAGGACCTGCGGGCGGAGGATCCGGAGGCGGCCATCGCGGTCGAAGACCTGAAGTCGTTCGGCCTGCCGGGCGGGGCCCTGGGCGTGCGGATGCTCGTCGCCACCGGAGACCGCTTCTTCGTGTATCCCACCAAGCTGCGGGAGTATCAAGCGCGTTACCGGGGCTCGTTCCTGCACGGCGGAGCGACCCCGGAAGAGATGATTCTCCCCGTCGCGCTGCTGACGCCGAGAGGTAGTCGCTGAATGGGGCGCAGCGCCCGGCTGCTGTCGTTGCTCCGTCCGTACACGCCGCTCTTCGTCGCCACCATCGTCGCCACGATCGTCTCATCGGTGCTCGATGGGTTCACCTTCGTCCTCCTGATCCCGTTTCTCCGCACGCTGTTCGGCAACGCCGGGCTTCCCGAAGCGGGTGGCGGCGGCTCGACGGTCGAAGCAGTGCTCGATCGGATCGCGGGGCCGTTCATCCACGGCGCGCCCGACGTGGCGCTGCGCAACGTGGTCATCGTCCTCCTCGTCGCGCTGCTCTTGAAGAACGTGACGGCGTACCTCTCGTCCATCGGCAGCGTGGCGATCCAGGAGGCCGTCGTGCGCGATCTGCGCATCAAGCTCTTCAGTCACCTCCAGTCGCTGCCGCTCAGCTACTTCCAGCGCACCCGGGGCGGCCAGATCGTGGCCCGCATCATCAACGATACCGACCAGGTGAAGACGGCGGTGAGCGCGGCGTTGGCATCGCTGCTCCAGAACATCGTCGTCATCGTCGTGTACGTGGTGATTCTGTTCGGCCTGTCGGTGCGGCTCACACTGCTGGCCCTGCTCCTCGCCCCGGTGCTGCTCCTCATCATTCGCCCGATGATCAACCGGCTGCGGCGCCGGTCGCGCGAGCTGGCGGCCGAGCGCGGCGAGGTGACGAGCCACGTGGGCGAGATGATCGCGTCCGTGAAGCTGGTGCGGGCGTACGTGGCCGAGGCGTTCGAGCTGGAGCGGTTCCGCCACCTTGCCGAGCGCTATCGCAAGCGCGTGCTGCGCGCCCAGCGGTTCTCGAGTCTCACGAGCCCCGTGAGCGAAGTGTTCGGCGGCGTGATGATCGTGTTGATCCTCGTCGTCGGCACGCGTCTCGCGCTCGCCGCGGCCTCGGCGCTCGATCCCGCCGTCCTGATCACGTTTCTCGCGGTGAGCCTGCGCCTCATGTCTCCCGTCAAGTCGGTGGCGAACTACCCGACCGTGATGGCGGGGGCGCAGGCCTCCGCCGAGCGTGTGTTCGAAGTGCTCGACCTCCCGCAGGCCGAGCAAGACAAGCCGGGCGAGGCCGACGCAGCCTTCCGGGATAGGATTGAATACCGCGGCGTGTCGTTCGAGTACGAGGCGGGCGAAGCGGTGCTGCGCGACGTGGACCTCGAGGTGCGGCGCGGCCAGGTGGTGGCGATCGTGGGGCCGTCGGGGGCGGGAAAGACGACGCTCGTAGACCTGCTGCCGCGCTTCTATGAGCCGACGCGGGGCGAGATCGCCATCGACGGCGTCCCCATCACCCGCTACACCCGCCGCTCGCTGCGCCGGCTCATGGGCATCGTCTCACAAGAGACCGTGCTCCTGAACGACACGGTCCTCGCCAATATCGCCTACGGCCGGACCGACTTCACGCTCGAGCAGGTGCGCGCCGCCGCACGCGCCGCCAACGCCGATGAGTTTGTCCTGCGGCTCCCGGACGGCTATCAGACGATGCTCGGAGAGCGGGGCACCCGGCTCTCGGGAGGTCAACGCCAGCGCATCGCGATCGCACGCGCGCTGCTCCGCGATCCCCCGTTGCTCATTCTCGACGAGGCCACGAGCGCCCTCGACACGGAGTCGGAGCGGCTGGTGCAGGAAGCGATCGAGCGCCTCATGGCGCATCGCACGGTGTTCGTCATCGCGCACCGCCTGGCCACCGTGCAGGACGCCGACTTCATCGTCGTGCTGGCCGAGGGCCGCATCGTGGAGCGCGGCAGTCACGACGATCTGCTCGCCGCCGACGGCCTGTACCGGCGCCTCTACAACCTGCAATTCCGGACCTGAGATGCTTTCCGGCTTCACGATCGTTCGTAACGCCGTCAAGCTCGACTTCCCGATCGTCCCCGCGATCCGCTCGGTCCTCGCGGTGTGCGACGAAGTCGTCGTCAACGTGGGGAAGTCCGAGGACGAGACGCGCGACCTGGTCACATCGATCGACGATCCGCGCGTCCGGATCATCGATACCGAGTGGGACTTCACCAAGAAGAACCTGATGCTCTCGATCGAGACGCAACGGGCGATGGACGCCTGCCGCGGCTCGTGGGGCATCTACATCCAGGCCGATGAGGTGTTGCATGAGACGGGCGCGCGCATCCTGAAAGAAAAAGTCGCCGAGTGGGACCGCGAGACCCAAGTCGAAGGTCTGCTCGTGAAGTACCAGCACTTCTACGGCGGGTTCGATCAGGTCGCGACGAGTCGCCGCTGGTATCGTCGCGAGGTCCGTTGCGTGCGCCTCGGCAAGGACATCCGGCCGTATCAAGGCGCGCAGGGGTTCCGCGTCGGTCCGGACTACCGGAAGATTCGTGCGCGCGTCACCGATGCCGAGATGTTTCACTACGGATGGGCCCGACCGGCGAAGGCGATCCGCGAGAAGTACGAAGCGAGCAAGGTTATCTACCCGTGGAGCCGCGAACGGTCCGAGCGCGAGCAGAAGCGCGGATACCTGGAGTGGATTCCGCTGTTGCGGCCCTTCACGGGCACTCATCCCGCCGCCGCCGCTGATTGGATCGCGCCGCGGGCCCATGACCCCGATCGCGTGATCGGGCCCCGTCGCTTCAAGCTCGAGCACCTGCGGTTTTACGTGTCGGACTGGATCGAGCGGCTCACCGGAGCGCGGCTCTTCGAGTTCCGGAACTACGAGGTGGCGTAGCTCACACCGCGGCGTCGGCGCGGCGGCCGGCCGGGAGCCGGCCGTCCGCCAGCAGTCCCTCGTACATGCGGACGTAGTCCCGCGCCATGCGCAGGTGCGTGAAGTAACGCTCGGCCCGCCGCCGGCACGCGTGCGGATCGAAGTCGCCGAGGCGTCGCCGCAGCGCGATCAAGTCCTCGAAGGTCGTCGCGATCCCGCCGCCGTCCGGTCCGACCAGCTCGGGGAGCGACCCCCGCGGCGTCGCGAGCACGGGTGTACCGCTGGCCAGCGCCTCGAGCACGTTCACGGGGCAGGGATCGTCCCACTGCACCGGCATCCACAGGCAGCGCGCGCCGGCGAGCAGTTCCCGCTTCCGATCGCCGCCAACCTCGCCCGCGAACCGCACCCAGCGTGAGAGGCTCGGCCGCCAGCCGCCCGCCACCACCAGCCGGAACCGCTCGGCCTTGGCTGCCGCGACGGCGATGCGCCAACCTTTGGCCGAGTGCAGCCGGGCGAGGAAGAGGTCGAAGTCGTCCTTGTCTGCACGGAACGCGTACTCGTCGAGCCGCACGCCGTTATGCACGAAGGCCACCGTGCCGTGCCGCTGGGCGTGATTCTCACTGACGCACACGACGTAGGGGGGCGCGACGACCCCCGGACCCATGTTGCCGTGCAGCGTGGCCACGTGGGGCACCTTCGGCGGATGGCGGATCAACCCGTGGTAGTGCATCACGTCAACCGGACCCGTGACGTAGCGTGCCACGTCGAAGCCAGGTACGCGCACCTCGTCGGCATCGATCTCCACGACGCGCACGCCGGGGACGCGGCTGCCGCGCCCGGCCAGCAGGGTCACGTCGTGACCCAGCTCGACGAGCGCCTGGCTCAGCCATACCACGATGCGTTGCGCCCCACCGTATTTCGCGACGGGCACCTTGGTATGCTGAAACTGGACGATGTGCACGGAGGACCTACGTAGTGGTTCGGCCCGGCGGCAACGCACCGCCGGCGATCACCTGCTGGTACATCCGCACGTACTCCGTGGCCATGGTGAGGTGCGTGAACCAACGCTCGGCGCGCACGCGGCACGTTTCCGGGGAGCGGGTATCGATGGAGTCCGCCATCGCGAGCAGCTCCTCCAGCGTGTCGGCCAACGCCCCCACGTCGCTCGTCACGATCTCGGGCATCGCGCCGCGCCGCGTGCCGAGCACCGGGGTCCCGGAGAACAGCGCCTCGATCGTCGGGAGTCCGAAGGGCTCGTCCCACAACGCGGGGCTCCACAAGCAGCGCGCCCGCGCCAGCAGCACGGCCTTGCGCTTGCCATCCACCTCGCCGACGTACTTGATCGCGCCGGTGAAACTTGGCCGCCAGCCGCCCGCCAGGATGAGCCGGCGCCCCGTCAGCTTCGCAGCCTCTACGGCCCAATGATAGCCTTTGGTACTGTGCAGCCTGCCAAGGAACAGATCCCATTTCTCTTTGCGTCGGCGAAAGATGAACCCCGCGGGGTCGAGACCGTTGTAGACGAATACCTCGCTGCCGTGGCGCCGCGCGTGATCGCGCGAAAGGAAGATGGTGTTCGGCGGCAGTGGGGTGCCGAGCTTCAGGTTGGCGTGCAGCGTCTGGACGAAGGGGACGTTCTTGGGGGCTCGTTTCAGCGGGAAGTGGGCGTGGACGACATCAACGCCGTGGGGCAGGAACGGCGTCAGGTCGGCGCCCGCATCCTTGAGGACCTTCGGCGGCACGTCGACGACCTTCGCCGCCTCGGGAACGCGCGTACCCGGTTGCGCGAGCAGTGTCACGCGGTGCCCCAGCGCCGCGAGTCCGCGCACCAGCGCGACCACGACGCGCTGCGTGCCGCCATAGCCTTCGACCGGCAACCGGTGGTGCGACGCGACCACGACGTGCATGGGCGCCCCAGTATAACCGCCTTCGGGCAATGACGCCCGCGTTCCTAGCCGCATTATGACGTTTAGGGCGCATCCCCTTGATGCTGCCTCTGGCGCGCGCTAACGATCAACTCTCCTCCGTTAGAACGGGGTTCTCATGAGTGTCCCTCGCAGCGTTATGGCGGTCTTCCTGGTCGCGGTTCTGTCGTGCCGAACCGATGAGTCTGCTACGTCGACGACCGGGCCGAGTTATCAAACGTGCCCGCCCGAGGAGTGTCCGCCGCCGCCGCCCCCACCGCCTCCACCGCCTCCACCGCCGGTGCAATACAGCACCGTTGCGACCGGTATTGGGAATGGTGGATCACTGCAGGTGGTCCTGCTCGGCAAGAACGACAGCCTCCCTTACCTGTTATACCAGACTACGAGCGGTGCATGGTACTCTCGCGGCAAACTGCCGAACCCCGCCGGCGCGAAATTCAGCGCCATTGCCACCGGCCCCGGCAATGGCGGATCCCTGCAGGTGCTCTTGCTCGGCGCGACGGACAGCCTCCCTTATCTGATTTATCAGACCACCAGCGGTAACTGGATCTGGGCTGGCCATCTGCCCGCTTTTGGTTCCACGAAACTCACCGCGATCGCGGCCGGTAGCGGCAATAGCGACCAACTACAGGTAATGGGCGTCGGCGCGAGTGACCACCTCCCGTATCTCATCTGGCAGAATGGTGGTGGGGGCTGGAACTGGGCTGGCCATCTGAGTGCTTTTGGCACAACCCCGTTGTTGAACACAGTTACCTCCGCTGGCAGCGGCAGCAGTGACAACAGCAACCATTTGCTGAAGTTCTATTTCCTGAAGGCGAGCGACAACCACCCCTATGCGATCGTTCAGGACGGGTCTGATGGGAGTTGGCACCTCAACGCCAACCTTGTCGACTTCGCATTCAGGGCGCCACTGGCGGCTGATACGGGGAATCTCGGGTTGGGGGGCGTGATGGTGGTGGGCATAGCCGGCAGCCCTGGAGCCGCCCCTTGGGCGTACGCGTCCTACGACGTTTGCGTCTGGGCCTGTAGCACTGGCATCGGCAAAGTGCCACCAGACCAGATCGCTCCATTCAGCGCCGTCGCGGTCGGTGACGGCAATGACGAGTTGCTCCAAGTGATCGGCCTGGGCCTCGGCGACGGCCTGCCCTACCTAACGTGGCTGGACAACGGCGGATCAACCTGGCATTGGTACGGCGCGTTGCCAAATCCCAATAGCGTTCCCTTCAAAGCATTGGCGACCGGTAACGGGAATGGGGGGTCTCTGCAAGTGATCTTGCTCGGAAGGGACGACGGCCTTCCGTATCTGATTTATCAGACCACCAGCGGTCATTGGATCTGGGGCGGCCTATTGCCCGACCCATGATCGAAGTCTACGCAACCTCGGGGCGTGGCACTGGTACGGCCAGTTGCCCGTCTCATGACGAGTGAGGAATAAGAAAGGCATTCAGGGGCGCCCAGGCTCCAGGTGCATGGGCGCCCCAGTATAACTACCTTCGGGGCATGTCGCCTCAGCCCCTGACGATTCTCCAACTCACGCACGCGGGCGAAGGCGCGGGCTCCACACAATCCATCTTCAGCCTGAGCGTCCACTTGGCGCGGCGCGGTCATCGCGTCCTCGTCGGGTGCCGTCCCGACACGCTGCTCGAGCGGCTCGCGACCCAGGCGCGGCTCGAAGTCACCCCGCTGCCCTTTCAGCGACTTCGTGCCCTGACTGGCGCGATCGCCGATGTGATCGCGCGGCAACGCGTGGATGTCGTCAACAGCCACGACACGCGCGACCGCCGCGCCCTGACGTGGCTGCGCTGGCGGGGAAGACTGCCGCAGCCGTTCGTCGTCACCCGGCGCACGATGCCCCTGACGTCGCCACCCGAGCTGCTGGCGATCGGCCTCACCGCCGACCGCACGATCGCCGTGAGCGCCGCGGTCGCGAACGCGTTGCGACGCCGCTTTCACCCCAGTGGACGGCTGCGCGTCGTCCCCAACGGGATCGATCTGGAGCGCGTGGACGCGGAGCCGTCGGAGGCTGAGCTCGCCGCCGCGCGCGCCGCGCTCGGCACCCTCGACGGCCGGCCCGTCGTCGTCGTGGTGGCACGGCGCAAGGACCAGCACGTACTGCTCAAGGGGCTTCCGGCGCTGCGCCGCCCCGTCGCGGTGGCGTGCGTCGGGATCGAGCCCGATCGCGAGTTGGTCGCGCTGCGCGACGCGCTCCCGGGGCGCCACCGCGTGACCTTCGTGCCGTTCACGGAGCGGCCCCTCCCGTTCTACAGAATGGCGACCCTCGCCGCCCTCCCTTCGCGCATTGAAGGGCTGTCCCAGGCGTTGCTCGAGGCGATGGCCCTGGGGCTCCCGGTCGTCGCGTCGGAGGCGGGGGGCAACCCCGACCTCGTGACATCCGGGGAAACGGGGCTGCTCGTGCCGCCCCTCGACCCCATGGCGTGGGCCATCGCGCTCGATCGCGTGTTGGGCGACGGTGCCTTTCGTAGCCGAATCGCCCGCGCCGGACGGGATCTCGTGCGTCGCGACTTTACACTCGAGCGCACCGCCGAGCGCACCGAAGCCGTCTATGGGGAGGCGATCGAACGGCGCCGATTGCTCGGTGGCGGACGTCCCCGTTAACATTCGAACCGATGCCAGCGCCGCTCACGGTCGTGATTCCCACGCTGAACGAGGCCAGCCAAATCGCCGAGTGCGTGCGTGGACTGGCGTGGGCGGGGGAAGTGATCGTCGTGGACGCGGGGTCCGAGGACGGGACCGCCGCGGCGGCAGGGACCGCGGGGGCGCGTGTGCTGAATGGCGCGGTGGGGATCGCGGCCCAGCGCAATGCCGGCATCGCCGCGGCGAAGCACGAATGGGTCTTCGCCCTCGACGCCGACGAGCGCATCGGTCCCGACCTGGCGGCCGAGCTCGCCGCCGTGGCCGAGGCGCCGAAGCACGAGGCGTACCGCGTCAAGCGCCGCAATCTGTTCCACGGCCACGTGCTGCGGCGCGGGCACTGGGGACGCGACTGGGTCGTGCGCCTGTTCCGGCGCGATCGCCGCTTCGGCGGCTCGACCGCGCATCCAGGTTTGCAGGGGGTGACCGACTTCGGCGCCCTGACGCACGAGCTCGATCACACACCCTATCGCGACCTCCGCCACCATCTCGACAAGTTGATCACCTACAGCCGCATGAGTGCCGACGACCTGGCGGCTGCGGGCCGTCGCGCCTCGTGGAGCGACCTCGCGCTCCGTCCGGTCGCGCGCTTTTGGCGTGAGTACCTATTGCACGGCAGTGTGTTCGACGGGCGAGTGGGCGTGATTCACGCCGGAATAAGCGCCGTGGGTGTGTTCCTGAAGTACGCATTCCTGTGGGAGCGAGGAGAGCAGCGCGGTGCCTAAGACGTTCCTCCTGACCGACGAGTTTCCGCCGATACAAACCGGTGTTGCCCGAATGATGGGGGAGATCGCGCGCCGCTACCCGCGCGGCGAGCTCCTCGTGTCCACGGGCCAGCACCGTGACTCGCAGGACGCTGACGCGCGCCTCGTCGAGACGGGTGCCGTGGGCGGACCGGTGATCGATCGCCTGCCGATCCCTTCGCGCACCCTGAAGAGCCTCCCGGGTCTCCTCTTCTGGTCGCGGCGGGTCGCCGGTCTCGCCCGCCAACACAAGCCGAAGTTCGCGTGGTGCGATTCGATCCGCCCCTGCGCCTATCCGGCCAAGTGGGTGCACGAGCGCGTCAAGGTGAAATACGGCGTGCTGGTCCATGGCGGCGACCTGTTGAAGGAGCTTCACGCGATCCATCACTCTGCGTTCGCTCGCCGTACGGCCAAGGCGCTGCTCGGCTCGGCGGAGGCGGTGGTCGCGAACAGCCAGTGGACTCGGGAGCAAGCGCAGACAGTCCTGCGCGAGTTGGGTCTCGATCCACTCGCCGAAAACGTGAAGCTCGTGCCGCTAGGCACCGATCCCGAGCAGTTCAAGCCCGGCCTCGATGCGCGCGAGGTGCGCGCGCGCTATCGCTTGAACGGCGAGCCGTGGGTGATCACGGTGGCACGGCTCGAGCCGTACAAGGGGATCGACATGGCGCTCAAGGCCGTAGCCGAGTGCCGCCGCGGCGGGCTCAACGTGCACTACCTGGTGGTGGGCGCCGGCAAGAAGAAGAAGACCTACCTGAAGCTCGCCGAGGAGCTGGACATCGCCTCCGCGGTGCGCTTCGTCGGCAACGTGCCCGATCCCGATCTACCACTGCTGCTCAACTCCGCGACCGCCTACATCGGCGTCTCGCGCCGCGCCGACGGCACGAGGGTCGAAGGATTCGGCGTGGCGCTCGCCGAGGCGAGCGCCTGCGGGTTGCCGGTGATCGCGGGTCAGTCGGGCGGTCTGGCGGAAGCGGTGCGCGACGGCGAGACCGGCCTCGTCGTCGATCCCGACGATCCAGCGGCGGTGGCCGCGGCGCTGAAGCGCCTGCTCGGGGACCAGCTCCTCGCTCGGCGGCTCGGCCAGGGCGGGCGTAAGGCGATCGAGACCTTCTACAATTGGGACCGCGTCATCCGCGACCTGCGGGACATCGAATCACAAGTCTCCTCCTAGCGTTCAACTTCCCGCCGCTCGGCGGCGGCATCGCCCGCATGATGGGGGAGTTGGCGCTCCGGTACCCGCGCAAGTCCCTCGTCGTGTCCACGGGGTCGTATCCCGACTCTCCCGCAAGCGACGCACGATTCCCGCAAGTCATCGATCGCGTCCGCATGCGCGCGACGCGGCTGCGCACGTTGCAGGGGCTCGCCGCGTGGACTCGGCGCGCGGGCCGGCTCGCTCGACAGGCGCAGCCTGGGTTCACGTGGTGCGGCGAGCTGAAGCCGGCGGGGTACCCGGCGCGGTGGCTGCAGCTGCGTCACGGCGTCCCCTACGGCGTCATCGCGTACGGAACCGAGCTGCTGCTGCTCGACGCGAAGATCCATCGCAGTGCGTTCAAGCGGTGGAGCGCGCGCCAGCTCCTGGCCAACGCCTCCGTGGTCGTCGCGATCAGCGAATGGACCGCGAGCCTCGCGCGGCGAGTCTTGGAGCGCCTGGGATGCGATGCGCTCGCCCGCGGCGTCCAAGTCGTACCCCTCGGCACGACACCCGAGCACTTCCGGCCCGGCGTGGACCCGCGGGACGTGCGGGGCCGATACGGGCTCGACGGCGGCCCCTGGCTCCTGACGGTAGCGCGGCTCGAATGGCACAAAGGCATCGATACCGTGATCAAGGCGCTTACGAGCGTGCGCGCCGCGCATCCGGGAACGCGTTATGCCATTGCCGGTGTCGGGGATCGCGGCCCGCATCTCGAACAGCTCGCACGCGATCTCGGTTTGGGCGACGCCGTGCGATTCCTCGGTGCCGTCCCCGATGTCGATTTGCCGGCCCTGTACAACACGGCAGATCTGTACGTTGGCGCCTCGCGCTACCACGACTTGCTCGCCGAAGGCTTCGGGATCTCGCTGGTCGAGGCGTCGGCGTGTGGGGTGGCGGTCGTGGGAGGCCGCTCGGGCGGCGTGCCGGATGCGGTGCGCGAGGGCGAAACAGGGATCCTCGTGGACCCAGACGACCCTCAGGCCGTCGCGGCGGGAATCAATCACTTACTCGGCGACGTCGACCTGCGGCGCCGACTCGGCGCGGCGGGGCGCCGCGCCGTGGAGACGTTCTACAATTGGGACCGGGTGGCAAGGGATCTGATACGGATCGACGAAGAGTTTCGTCGCCGGTAACACAGGCTGAAGCCGAGCCCACCCTTTAGGGTGGGATTCCTTATCCGGATCGACGCAGCGTTTCGGTTGCCTGCGCCAAAGGCCGAGCCGTAATCGCGTAGGTCGGGCAGTGCCGGATGAAGCCGCCGTCCACCGGCGACCAATCCTGCTCGGGTTGCGTCACCACCGCCTTCCGATCTGCGTCGAGCACGAACATCCCCTGCGGCGCCTGCACCAGACACGCGCCGCATCCGATGCAACGCTCTCGCTCCACACGCACGAGTACGCGGCGCTTCGGGAAGATCCCCTCCTCGCCGGGAGTGGGCCATTCGTTGGGGCGGTCGAGCGCCGCGATGGTGGCGCGGTAGCCCTCTTCGACCACCTCGCGCAGGTGATCAAAGGAGAACAGCGATACGTGCTCGACGCGCGGGTGGATATAGTAGATGGGCGGTGTGGTCCACGTCTGGAAGCGTTGCTCGAGCAGCGTCTGCATCAGGATCTCCGTCGCGCGCGCGAACACGCCGGCAAAACCCTCGTCCTGCGTGTCGGCCTTGAACGCACTCGACGCGGAGACGTCGACCGCGAGAATTGGCTCACTCCCGAGCGCGCGCGCGGCGGGGAAGGGCAGATTCGACACGACCGCGCCGTCCACATAGAAGCGGCCTGCAATCTCGTGGGGCGGGAGATACCCGGGTAGCGCGCACGACGCGAACACCGCGTCGGCGACCCGGACGTCGTCTAGGCCGGGAAGCCCCCAGAACACCTGCATCCCTGAGTTCAAGTCCACCGTGTTCACCGCGCAGGGCGGGTCGAGCTGCTGGAACGTCAGCTCCCCGACGAGTCGCTTGATCAGCTGCTCCAGCGGGTCGCGGCGGAACAGGGCGGGGGAGTGCATGCGCTTGAACGCCATGTCGGCGTGCGCGACCGCGAAGACGTCCTTGCGCTTCAGGCCGAGCGCGATCTCGCGCAGCATGGCGAGGCCCATGCCGCCGGACCACGCGGTGCCCACGAGAGCGCCGACGCTGGAGCCGATGATGTGCGTAGGGCGGAGGCCGCGCTCGAGGAGCGCCTGGAGCACGCCGATGTGGGCGAGCCCTTTCATGCCGCCGCCGCCCAGCACCAGTGTGAACGGTGTGTCCCGCTTCACGTCGCGTGTCCGCTTGCCCCGAGGGTGAACGTCCGAGTAACGTAGTCAGGTCCCCCATGCCCGCGCCACTCGTCTGGAAACGCCTTGCTCGTGACCGTTGGGGCCGTCTCGGGGTCGCGATCGTCACGACGCTGGCCGTCCTGGCCGTCGCCGCGCCCTTCCTCGCGCCGGGTGATCCGTTCCGGGGGAATCTCGCCGCGAGTCTGCACGCCCCGTCGGGCGCCTTTCTCCTCGGCAGCGACGCGCAGGGTCGCGACATCCTCTCGCGTGTTCTCTACGGGGCTCGACTTTCGCTCGCGGTGGGACTCATCAGCCAGGGGATCGCGATGACTCTCGGTGTGACGCTCGGGCTCATCGCGGGCTACTACGGACGATGGGTCGAAGGGGTCATCATGCGCGTCGCCGACGTGACCCTCGCCTTCCCCTCGCTCCTCCTCCTGATCGCCATCGCCGCCGCTGTGAAACCCTCGCTCCCCGTCGTGTTCGTCGTGATCGGCATCGTCGGGTGGGCCGGGATGGCGCGCCTCGTGCGCGGCCAGGTGCTCGTGGTGCGCGGGCTCGAGTACGTGCAGGCGGCCCGCGCGCTGGGCGCATCCGACGCGCGCATCATCGCGCGCCACCTGCTCCCCAACGTCGTCGCGCCGGTGATCGTGGCCGCGACGCTCGGCATCGGCGGCGCGATCATGGCGGAGGCGGCGCTCTCGTTCATCGGCCTTGGTGCGCAGCCACCCACGCCGTCGTGGGGCGCCATGGTCGCCGAAGGACGCGACCTGCTGCGCGTCGCGCCGTGGGTGTCGCTCGTCCCGGGGCTCGCCATCGGGCTCGCCGTGCTCGGGGCCAACCTGCTGGGCGACGGCTTGCGCGACGCCCTGGACGTTCGGGGCAGAGCCGCATGACGGACATCGCGTATCACCCCACGCGCGTGCGCGCGCTGCGCGAGAGCCTGCGCGCGCTCCGCGCCGCCGAGTTCCCCTGGACGGCAGACACCGTCTACCTGAACAACGCGTCCACCGGCCCCATCCCCGAACGCACCCGCCGGGCCCTCGACGAGTTCACGGCCAAACGCACCGCGCCGCACCTCCTCCCCGACCGCGACCTGTCCGCCTGCCTGGCGGCGGCGCGCCTCGGCATCGCGCACCTCTTGAACGCCGATCCCTCGGAGGTCGCGCTCGCGACCAACACCGGTTTTGGTCTGAGCCTGGCCGCCCGGGCGCTGCCCTTGAAGCCCGGTGACATCGTTGTGCTGTCGGACAAGGAATTCCCGGCGAACGTCTATCCCTGGCTGATGCTCAGGAAGGAAGGGATCACGGTCGAAGTGGCGCGCTGCACGGCGGAGGGGTGGCCCGACGAGAACCACCTGCTCGAGCGGCTGCGCGACCCGCGCGTGCGCGTGCTGGCGGTGTCGTTCGTACAGTTCTCGAACGGCTATCGCGCCGATCTCAAGAAGCTCGGCGCCGCGGCGCGCGCCAATGGGACCTATCTGGTGGTGGACGCGATCCAGGGAATCGGCAACTCGGTGCTCGATGTGCAGGAGACGCCGGTGGACATCCTCGCCTGCGGGGGCCAGAAGTGGCTGATGTCGCCCTGGGGATCAGGGTTTACATACGTGCGCAAGGAACTGATCGCGTCACTCGAGCCCGCGATCACCGGCTGGATGGCGTTCGAGGGTACCGACGATTTTTCCCGGCTCACCGAGTACAACCCGACGTTCCGCGCCGATGCGCGCCGCTTCGAGATGATCACCCTGCCGTATCAGGATTTCGTCGGCATGACGGTGTCGCTGGGGATGTTGCTGGAGATCGGTATCCGCGACATCGCGGAGGTCACCCGCGCCGCGCACGCACCAGTCGTGAAGTGGGCGCAGGAGAACGGCGTGCGCATCACGTCACCGCTCGACGATCGCCATCGCTCGGCGATTCTCTGCGTCGCGCCAGCCAAGGCGGCCGAGGCGTTTCACGCCGTCAAGCGGGCGCGCATCGTGTGCAGTCTGCGTGAGGGCGCGATACGGCTCTCGCCCCACGTTTACAACACGGTCGAGGAGATGGAAAAGGTGGTCGAGGTACTAGACGACCTGACGTAACTCCCGATGCCGGTCGACCCACCAGCCCAACAGCACGAAGAGCCACCCGAACACGATCCCAAAGAAGGCGATGGCCTTCATATCCGTCGGCGGCGGCGCGAAGAGCGTGCTCACGTAGGACCCCAGCAACACGATGATCAAGGCCCAGAAGCCCCAACGCCCGATACCGTCGCGCGCGCGCGTGGTCTGCACGTAGATCACCGAGCCCGCGACGAATAGCAGTCCCTCGACGATCAGCGTTCCAACCACCGAGTTCCACAGACCGAATCCCAGATTCACGCTGCCCGGGTAGAGCGGCATGTCGGGACGGTGCGTGACGACGTCGAGCACCCAATGGCTCAGGACAAGCAGACCCACCACGACGGCGCCCCGCATATAACCGGTGCGCGTCTTGTACAGATAACCGAACAGCAGTCCCCACGCGGTGAGCGCGGCCAGGCTATGCGAAACCGGGATGGAGTCGAGCCACAGATTGAGAAACGGATTGGGTCCCGGCACCATGCGCGCTTCCTCCCACCCGATCAGGAGGAACACGGGCCAGAGGAGATCGGCGAAGGTTGGGGCGGCGAAGAGCGTGCCGAGCGATGTACGGGGCGCGAGGCGTTTCGCGGCGAGGCCCAGCGCGTAGTGGCCGATGAACATCAGAACCTCCCCGTCAGTGCCTACTTGGCTCGCAGCAGCGCGTAGTCCTTCTTGCCCTTCCGCAGTAACAGGTGGCCGCCCGCGATCCAGTCGGCGGCGCCGATCTCGTCGGCGCGCTGCTGGTTCACGTAGATCCCGCCTTGCTCGATGGCGCGGCGCGCTTCGCTCTTCGACTTGGCGAGCCCCGCCTGCACGACCGCGTCGCCCAGGGTCAACGCGTCCTTGGCGACGGACGTGGTGGGGATCTCCTGCGCCAGGACCTCGAAGACCTTCGCGTCCGCGCGGCGCGGGTCGAAGTCGCCGAACAGCACGCCCGCCGCCGCCGCCGCGCTCGACGCGGCGTCGCCGCCGTGCGCGCGCGTCGTCACGTCGGTCGCGAGGAACGTCTGCGCGACGCGCGCGGCCGGGTTCTGCTGCTGCCGCGTCATCAGCTCGGCGACTCGGTCGGTCGTGAGCGGGGTGAAGAGCTTGAGAAAGCGCTCCACGTCCCGATCGTCGGTATTGATCCAGAACTGGTAGAACTTGTACGGCGACGTCAGGGCGGGATCCAGGTAGATCGCGCCCTCCTCACTCTTCCCGAACTTTTTGCCCGACGCCATCGTCACGAGCGGCGCGACGAGCCCGTGCGCCTCCCCGTTCACGACGCGGCGGATCAATTCCACACCTGCAGTAATGTTGCCCCACTGATCGCTGCCGCCCACCTGGAGCGTGCACTGCCGTTCGCGGAACAGGTGCAGGAAATCGTACGCCTGCAGCAACATGTAGCTGAACTCGGTGTACGAGAGCCCGGTGTCGAGACGCGCCTGCACTGATTCTTTCTGGAGCATCACGTTGACCGTGAAGTGCTTGCCGACGTCGCGCAGGAAGTCGACGAGGTGCTGTTCGACCAGCCATTTCGCGTTGTCGAGCAGCAGGGCGGCGGTCTTGCCGGCGCCGAACTCCAGGAACCGCGCCATCTGGTCGCGCTGGCGCTGGAGGTTTTCCCGGATCTGTTCCTTGGAGAGCAGCGGGCGCTCGCTCGATTTCCCCGACGGGTCGCCGATCAGCCCCGTGCCGCCGCCCATCAGCACGATGGGCCGGTGGCCATGTCGCTGCAGCGTGGCGAGCAACATCAGCGGCATCAGGTTCCCGAGCTGCAGGCTGGGGGCGGTGGGGTCGAAGCCGCAATACGCCGTCACCGGTCCGCGCGCGAAGTGGGCATCCAGGCCCGGCGTCGCTTGCTGCACGAAGCCGCGCCACTCGAGTTCGCGAAGCACTTCAGGAGGGCTCATGGCGGCGAATCGTACGAAGCCCCCGCGATACTGGCAAGCGCTGGCAACCGCACGTCTCCCTCACTAGGTTGTAATCGCGATGGCCGTTCCGACCTCCCTTCCGGCTCCCGCCGCGCCATTCCGACTGTCGTTCCTCTGGCGCTGGTGGTATGACCCCGTGTCGCGCAAGCGCGTGCTGACGGGCGCTGCCCTGGCATCCCTGTTCGGGGTCGGGCTGGGCTACGGCGCGTGGACGCGCGTCTGCGCCGCGGAACGGTGCCCCAGCATCGCCCGCATCGATCCCAAGGTCGGGCCCCAGCAGACCTCCAAGGTCTACGCGGCCGACGGCCGCTTGATCACGGAGCTCGGCATCGAGCGCCGCACCATCGTGCGCCTCGTCGAGATGCCCGTGTACCTGCGGCAAGCGTTCATCGCGACGGAAGACAAGCGCTTCTACTCGCACCACGGCATCGACTTCATCCGGTTTCCCGGCGCCGTCCTGAACCGCTTCCGCGGCTTCTCGACGATCACCCAGCAGCTCGCGCGCAACGTCTTCTCCGATCAGATCAGAGCTGGTGAGCGGACCCTGTCGCGCAAGCTCAAGGAAGCCCGCGTTGCCGTGGAGCTCGAGCGCACGTTCCCAAAAGACACGATTCTCGAACTGTATCTCAATCAGATCAGCCTCGGCCCCAACGTGGCCGGGGTGGAGGCGGCCTCGCAGGTGTTCTTCGGCAAGTCGGCGCGCGACTTGAACGTGGCGGAGGCGGCGACCCTGGCGGCGTTGCCCAAGGCGCCCGGCAACTACAATCCGCGCAACCACCCCGACCGCGCCGTAGCCCGCCGCAACGTCGTGCTCAATCTGATGCGCAACCAGGGGTACATCACGCCGGAAGACTGCGAGTACTGGAAGGGGTATCCCCTGATCCTCACGTCGCGCCGCACCAGCTACGGCGACGTCGCGCCGTACTTCGTGGAGTGGTTGCGCACGACCTTCTTGGAGCCCCGCTTTGGGCGCGACCTCTACGAGAAGGGGCTGCGCATCTACACGACGCTGGACCTCGACATGCAGGAGGCCGCCGAGCGGGCGCTCCAGTCGCAGCTCGATGAGATCGAAGCGGGGGCGTATTCGGCGAACAACAAGTTCGAGGGCCAGGGCCATACCTACCGGGAGTACGTCGAGAAGGGCCGCGCCTCGGCAGATGAGCAGGGGCCGTTTTCGCCGTACCTGCAGGGGGCACTCGTCGCCCTCGACAACCGCACCGGGTACATCCTGGCGCTCGTAGGCGGGCGCGACTTCGTGGACTCGAAGTGGAACCGCGCGACGCAGTCGGTGCGCCAACCGGGCTCGACGTTCAAGCCGTTCGTGTACTCGGCCGCGGTGCGCGCCGGATGGCCGGTGGACACGCTGCTCGACGACACGCCCTTGAACCCGCCCGTCATCCAGCTCGACAGCTCGCTGTGGCAGCCCAAGGACTACGACGACACGACGCTCGGCATGATCCCGATGCGGCAATCGCTGTTCTTGTCGCGCAACCTCTCGACGATCAAGCTGGGCATGAGCATCGGCGAGCAGACGGTGATCGGCGAGGTGCGGCGCTACGGCATCACGACGGCGCTGCCGCCGTATCCGTCGATTCACATTGGCGCGAAGGGCGTGAAGCCCCTGGAGATCATCGCGGCCTATTCGTCGTTCGCGAACCTCGGCACGCGGGTCGAGCCGATCGGTATCCAGCGCATCGAAGACCGCGACGGGAACATCCTCTATCAGTCGACCGTCAAGCGCGAACAGGTGATGGACCCCGAGCACAGCTGGCTGATGCTCGACATGTTGCGCGACGTGATGCGGTGCCAGCCCGGCACGGGCCCGAACCGCTGCGGCACCGCCGCGACCGCCGTGGTCGGGCTGCGGGTCCCCATGGGCGGTAAGACCGGCACGACGGACGACTACACCGACGCCTGGTTCGTCGGGTTCACGCCCGAGATCGTGGCGGGGATCTGGATCGGCTACGATGCACAGCAGCGCATCATGGGGAACGCGGGCGGTGGGCGCATCGTCGCCCCGGCGTGGACCAAGTTCATGCGCGACGTCTACGAGCGCCGGCCCGCACCTCCCGACTGGCCGCGGCCCGACTCGCTGATCACCCGCGAGGTGGATTGGAGTAACGGCAAGCTCGCGACGCCGTTCTGCCCCATCGAGGTGCGGCGCTGGGAGTGGTTCTACCCGGGGACGGAGCCGAACGAGGTGTGCGCCGTGCATTCGCCGTTCGGCGTCGGGATCACGCCCTAGCGCGTGCTGCGCATTCGGGCAGGCCGGGTCTATCCCGTGACGGCGCCGCCCATCGAGGACGGCGCCGTTCTCGTGGATGCCGACGGGAGAATTGCCGGCGTAGGCCCACACTCCCAGATCCCGACGCCCCCGCGCACGGAAACGCTCGAGTACCCGGATGCCATCCTAGCCCCCGGTCTCATCAACTGTCACACGCACCTTGAGCTGACGCACCTCGCGGGTCGAAACGTCGAGCCTGAATTCGCCAAATGGATCCGCGGCGTTCGCGCGTTGAAGGAAGCGACCTCACCTGAAGCCTTCGACGCCGCGGCAGTGGCGGGAGTGAAAGACTGCTGGTCTCGCGGCGTCACCTGCATCGCCGAAACGGGAAGCACCGGCGCGGTGATGCGCGCGCTGCACGACTTGGGGGGTCGCGGGATCGTGTATCAGGAGGTCTTCGGGCCCGACCCGGCCCAGGTGGGGGCGAGCATGACCGAGCTCGAGAGTGCAATCTCGCAGCTTCGGGATTCTTCTACATCGCTCCTACGACTTGGGGTTTCTCCGCACGCGCCCTACACGGTGAGCGCGCCGCTGTACGAAGCCGTCGCCGCGTTTGCGCGGCGGCAGCACCTCCCGGTGGCCGTTCACCTGGCCGAGTCAAAGGAAGAGAGCGAGTTCGTGGAGGACGGCACGGGACCCTTCGCTGACGCCTGGCGCGCCCGGGGTATCGCCGTCCAAGCGCACGGGTGTACGCCCGTCGAATTCCTCCGACGTCTCGGCGTGCTGAACCCAGGCACGTTGTGCATTCATTGCGTCCAGGTGGACGAAGACCACCGCGACATCGCGGTCCTCGACGGGGCGGGCGCCGCGATCGCACACTGTCCCCGCTCGAACCGCGCTCACCGCCATGGCTCGGCTCCACTCGCCGCGTTTCGGAGCGCGGGCCTGAGGGTGGGGCTCGGCACCGATTCGGTCGTGAGTGTCGGGGATCTCGACGTCTGGGCCGAGGCACAAGCGGCGGGGCTCGACGGGGAAGAGGCATTGCGCGCGTTGACACTCGACGGCGCCCGAGCGCTGGGCTGGGATAGCGAGATCGGCTCGCTCGAGGTGGGGAAATCCGCGGACCTCGCCGTGTTTCACGGCGACTTTCACCGTCCTCCGCCGTCCTCCGCCGTCCTCACGGTGCTCGGCGGCCGGATCGTGCATCGGGCCTAGGCCGGATCTCTCCGGGCGAGCTAGATTCTGCCCCCATGAAGACCCAGCGCCACGCCGCCATCGTCAGGATCCTGCGGCGGGACACCGTGGGAAGCCAGGAGCAGCTGCGCGAGCTGCTCAAGGCCGAGGGCTTCGAGGTCACGCAGGCGACACTATCGCGCGACATCCGCGAGCTGGGACTTTCCAAGGTCGCCGCGCCGGATGGCGGGTCTCATTACGCCGAGTCGCCGGAGGGGACCACCGGAGTGCGCCCACATCTCGAGCAGCTCTTGCCCACGATGCTCGCCTCCCTTGAAGGGGTGGGCCCGTTGCTCGTGCTCAAGACGACGACCGGCGGCGCGCAGGCGCTGGCTTTAGCGCTCGACGGTGTCGGGTGGAACGAGATCATCGGCACGATCGCGGGTGACGACGCGATCCTCGTGATCACGCGCAGCGAGCGCGCCCGTCGCGGCGTGCAGAGTCGCATTCGGGAGTTGGCCGGAATCCCTGCCTAAGATTGTGGCGTCGCTGCGACTTCCCTACCTGCCCGGCGCCGCGTAGTGTAAAGCCCACTTCCCCCCACGCGAGAGGAGAACATGAGACACGTGAACGCATCGTGCTTGGTGTGGGCCTGCCTGTCGGGGGCGTGGCTGATCGCGCCGCCGAAGACAGTCGCCCAGGCGGCCTCGGAGAGCGCCGCCGCGCGGCTCAACACGCTCACCCCGGAAGAACGCGCCGCGGGTTGGCGCCTGCTTTTCGATGGCCACAGCACGGTCGGTTGGCGCGGGTGGCAGATGGACTCGATGCCGTCGGGGTGGGGAGTCAGGGAGGGCACGCTGACGCGTGTGCGCCCGGCGGCCGACATTATCACGACCGAGAAGTTCAAGAACTTCGAGCTTTCGCTCGAGTGGAATGTGGCGCCCGGTGGCAACAGCGGGATCTTTTACCGCGTCAGCGAAGATGACGACGCCATCTACTGGACCGCTCCCGAGATGCAGGTCCTGGACGATGCCGGACACCCGGATGGGCAGTCGCCTCTCACGTCGGCCGGCGCGGACTACGGCTTGTATCCCCCGCCTCGTGGCGTGGTGAAGCCCGCCGGCCAATGGAACCAGGTTCGCATCGTGGCGAACGGCAATCACATCGAGCACTGGCTGAACGGCGTGAAGGTCGTCGAGTACGAACTGGGCAGCCCTGACTGGGAGGCGAAGCTCAAGGCGAGCAAGTTCGCGCGGCACCCGCACTACGGCCGCAACGCCGAGGGGTACATCGGCCTGCAGGAGCATGAGTTCCGGGTGTCGTTCCGCAACATCAAGATCCGAGTGCTCCCATGAGCCGGAAGCGTATCTCGCGGCGCAAGTTCGTCGGCGGTGTGGCGGCGGGCCTGTCGTTTACCATCGTGCCGCGTCACGTGCTCGGCCGCGGCTTCGTCGCGCCGAGCGACAAGCTCAACATCGCGTGCATCGGTGTCGGTGGGATGGGTGCGAACGACGTGCGCGGCGTGGGGAAGACCGAGAACATCTACGCGCTGTGCGACGTGGACGACCGCCAGGCCGCGGGATCGTTCAGCGCGTTCCCGTTGGCGAAGCGGTTCAAGGATTACCGCGTCATGCTGGAGAAGGAAGGGAAAAACATCGACGCGGTTACCGTCTCGACGCCCGATCACTCGCACACCGTCGCCGGCATGATGGCGATGAAGCTCGGCAAGCACACCCGCATTCAAAAACCGCTGGCGCGCACGTTGTGGGAAGTGAAGCAGCTCGAGGACGCGGCGCGTCGATACAAAGTCGCGACGCAGATGGGCAACCAGGGTCACGCCGAAGAAGGCACGCGGCTGATGCGCGAGTGGGTCGAGGCCGGCGCCATCGGCACCGTGCGCGAGATCCAGCTCTGGACCAACCGGCCGATTTGGCCGCAGGCGCTGGAACGGCCCCTCGACGACTTCCACACGCCGTCGACGCTCGACTGGGATCTGTGGCTCGGTCCGGCGCCCGCGCGGCCCTATCATCCGGCCTACGCGCCCTTCAAATGGCGCGGCTGGTGGGATTACGGCACCGGTGCCCTGGGCGACATCGCCTGTCACTCGATGGACGCGTCGTTCTGGGCCCTCAACCTCGGCTACCCGACGCGCATCGAGGCCGAGTCCACCAAGCTGTTCGCGGAAACCGCGCCCGCCTGCTCGCGCATCACATACTCGTTCGCCGCCAAGGGAAACCGGCCCGCCGTCACGGTCGTGTGGCGCGACGGTAGCCTGTACCCGCCGCGCCCCAAGGAAATCACCGATCCCGCCGCGTGGCCGTTCGATACGAGCGGCCAACTGTGGATCGGAGACTCGGGCAAGCTGGTCGCCGGGATCTACGGCGAGAACCCGAGGCTCCTGGACGCCGCGAAACAGGCCGAGATCACGGCCCACCCGGTGCCGCAGAAGTACCCACGCACCGAAGGTGTGTACGCCGAATGGATCGCGGCTTGCAAGGGCGGCACGCCGGCCGGCTCGAACATCGCCGACCACTCCGGGCCGCTCACGGAGATGGTCCTGCTCGGCAACCTGGCGGTGCGCACGGCGCAGCCTATCGACGTGAATCCTCAGACGGGTGAGGTGCTGACGCTGGGCATCCCCGCGGACTACCTCAGGCCGCAATACAGGCAGGGGTGGGGGTGGTGATGCGACGTAGGGGCGCAGCATGCTGCGCCCCTACGCCGTTGGACCCCCGTCCTTGCGAATCGTGCGATGTTCGGTGTATTTTTATTCATACGTATGCATAAACAAACTAAAGCCGGCAACGGCCCGCTTGTCGTCCTCGCGTACTCCGGCGGACTGGACACCTCCGCCATCGTGCCCTGGCTGCGCGAAACCTACGGCGCCAGGGTTTTGTGCTTCGCCGCCGACGTCGGGCAGGGCAGCGGCGAGCTGAAGGGGTTGTCGGAAAAAGCCAAACGCTCCGGCGCGGAAGACTGCGTGGTCGAGGACCTGCGCGAAGAGTTCGTCCGCGACTTTGTTTTTCCGACGCTCCGAGCGGGAGCCGTCTACGCCCGCACCTATCTGCTCGGCACTTCGATGGCGCGGCCCCTCACCGCGGCGCGGCAGGTCGCCCTGGCGCAGCGCGTCGGCGCGCAGGCGCTCGCGCACGGCTGCACCGGCAAGGGCAACGATCAGGTCCGCTTCGAGCTGACCTACGCCGCGCTCGCCCCCGATCTCCAGGTGATCGCCCCCTGGCGCGAGTGGAAGTTCCAGGGTCGCGAAGACCTGATCGCCTACGTGCACGCGAAGGGCGTTCCCGTGCAAGCGACCGCCGAGAAGCCGTACTCGAGCGACCGCAACCTGTGGCACTGCTCGCACGAGGGCGGCATTCTCGAAGATCCGTCGCAGGAAGCGCCCGAGCACATCTTCGTCATGACCAAGAATCCTCTCGAAGCGCCCGACGAGCCGGTGCTCGTCGAGGTCGGCTTCGAGGAAGGGACGCCCGTCAGCGTCGATCATGTGCCGCTCGGCCCCGTGGAGCTGCTCGAGCAGCTCAACGAAATCGCCGGGGAGCATGGCGTCGGCAGGGCGGATGTCGTCGAGGACCGGCTCGTCGGCATGAAGTCGCGCGGCGTCTACGAGACGCCGGGTGGCACGGTGCTCTACGCCGCGCACCGCGAGCTCGAGCAGATGGTGCTCGACCGGCGCACGCTGCGACTCAAGGACGAAGTCGCGCTGCGCTACGCCGACCTCGTCTACGACGGCCGCTGGTGGACGCCCGAACGCGAAGCGCTCGATGCGCTGATCACGGCGACCCAGAAGAATGTGACGGGGAGCGTCCGCCTGAAGCTGTACAAGGGCGGCATCACCGTCGCGGGTCGCGAGAGCCCCAACGCCCTGTATCAGCCGTCGTACGCGACGTTCGGCAAGGATAACGTCTACAACCAGAAGGACGCCGAAGGGTTTATCCGGCTTTATGGGCTGGCGAGTAGGATCGCAGCCGGATTGAACGCCGAGCGGACCGATGTCCCCACCGTCTGACATCCATCAGATGTGGGGCGGACGCTTCGCGCTGGGACCCAGCGAAGCGCTCGACGCGCTGAACCGCAGTCTCCCCGTCGATCATCGCCTCTGGCCGCAGGACGTCATCGCGAGCAAGGCGTGGGTGCACGCCCTCGGCCGCGTCGGCGTCGTGTCACCCGCTGAGGAGGCGCAGCTCGAGAACGGCCTCGACCGCGTCGCCGAGCGCCTCGCCGACGGCGCGGCCGTGGGCGCGCCGGACGAGGACGTACACACGCTCGTCGAGCGGCTGCTCTACGAAGAAGTCGGCACCGTGGCCGGGAAGCTCCACACCGGCCGCTCGCGCAACGACCAGGTCGCTACCGACCTGCGCCTTTGGACCCTCGACGCGATCGACGAGCTCGACGCGGCCGTGGCCGCCCTGGGGCGCACGCTCGTGACCAAGGCGAAGGACGGGGTCGACGCGATCCTTCCCGGCTATACTCACGGCCAGCGCGCCCAACCGGTACGTTGGGCCTACGTCCTGCTCGCCCACGCGTGGCCGCTCGTACGCGACCGGCAACGGCTCGCCGATGCGCGCCGCCGCGTCGCCGAGCTCCCCCTCGGCTCGGGCGCGCTCGCGGGCTCAGGGTTCCCGGTGGACCGCGTCCTCCTCAAAGAGGCGCTCGGATTCCGTGCCGTGTCGGCCAATGGACTCGATGCCACCGGCGACCGCGACTTCGTGGCCGAGGTCCTATTCACCATCGCGTTAATCGGTACTCATCTGTCCCGGCTCGGCGCCGAGTTGGTTACCTACGCGAGCGGCGAATACGCATTCATCACGCTGTCAGACGCATTTAGTACTGGCTCGAGCCTCATGCCACAAAAGCGGAACCCCGACGTCTTCGAGCTGGCGCGCGGCAAGGCCGGACGCCTTTTGGGCGACCTGGTGGCGCTGCTCACGACGCTCAAGGGGATTCCGGCGGGCTACCAGAAGGACCTTCAGGAAGACAAAGCCTTGCTGTTCGACGCGTGCGACACGCTGGCCCTGGTGCTCCCGGCGGTGACCGGAGCGCTCGACACACTCACCGTCAATGCCGAGAGAATGGCCGCGGCGCTCGATCCGGCGATGCGCGCCACCGACCTCGCGGATCTCCTGGTCGAAGCTGGCGTCCCGTTCCGGGAGAGCCACGGGCTCGTGGGACGACTGGTGCGGGAGGCGGAGAAGGCACGCGTCCCCCTCGACAAGGTGCCGACCGCCGTCGCGGCGGCGATCCATCCCGCGCTGGGAGCGGCGGTTGCGCAGCTGGGAAGCTGGGAGGACAGCGTGGAGAGCCGCGGAACCGCCGGGGGGGCATCCCGAACGTCCGTGGAAGCCCAAATTGACGAGCTACGGCGGGCATTTTCGCCCCCCACAAGTGCGTAAAGGCCCGTAAACGCCTCACTTGCCGTAGCTTGGCGGTCTGTGTTAGCATACCACGTGCGCTGCCTCGCGCTTAATGCATCGTTCGAGCCACTGACCATGGTGCCCGTGCGCCGGGCGCTCCGCCTCATCATCGACGGCAAGGCCGAGGTGGTGGAGGCCGAGGGCGCGCCGGTCCATAGCGAGCGCCTGGCGGTCCCGCGCCCGGCCGTCATCCGGCTGGTGCGGTTCGTCCACGTCCCCCGCCGCTTCCGCCGCCAGGTCACCAACACGTTCCTCTTCGCCCGCGACAACTACCGCTGCCAGTTCTGCGGCCGCTCCCAGTTGGAGCTGCGTCAGCGGGAGTGCCTCACGCGCGACCACCTGGTACCCCTGTCGCGCGGCGGGACGAACGCCTGGACGAACGTCCTTACGGCGTGCTCGAGCTGCAACACCCGCAAGGGTAACCTGCTCCCAGAAGAAGTGGGGATGCACCCGATGCGCGCACCGCACGAGCCACACTTCGTGCACCTCTCGTGGGCCGTGCGTCGCCTGACCCGAACACAGGCCAAGTACATCCGCCTGTTCTACGGGGCGGACGTGCTCGCGACCCTCGAAGCGCTGTGAGCAAGACTCCCTGGCTCGTCGCCGGCGCCGCCGCCATCGTCCTGGCGGCGGTGTTGTTTTCGGCCCGCTCGGCGGCCGGTGGCACCCACCCCGATCCCCGTCCTGGGATCACCGGCGAGCGTGTGCTCACCGGCGCCGCCATTCCGGGGACGCCGGGAGCGGCCGAGGCGTACGCCGCCGCTCGGGCGGCGGCGAGCACGCTCGACGGGGTCTACTGTCATTGTGATTGTTCCAAGCACGCGGGGCACCGCTCGCTCTTGACCTGCTTCGAGACGAATCACGGCGCGTATTGTGATATCTGCATGGGTGAGGCGATGCTGGCGAGCCAGCTCGCCAGCCGGGGAACGTCGCTCCAGGAGATTAGGGCGGCGATCGACGCTCAATTCGGAACGTAGCGCTCCGCGCCTCGAGCCGTTGCCGCGGCAATCCCGCGATCCGCACCAGCACCCGCTGCGCCCCTCGCACCAACGCTTCGCCGAAGTTTCCCTCACCAGACACCGCCGGCCCCACGTCACCCTTCAGCCACCGCGACAGTTCCTGGAGATCGGTGTCGTTGAGCGTCGAGACTTCGAGCCGGCATAGGAAGTAGAAGCGTCCGCCACTGGTCGCGGGAGGGTGCAGGGGAATCGTGTAGGAGATCTCCAACGCCCGCGCCAGCTCCTCCGGTGTGGCGTAGCGCGTGACGCTGCCGCCGGTGCGGATCAAGACGAAGTCGTCGGCGAGAGGGTCGTGTCGCGCCACGGCGTCCCACGGCACTTCGCGCACGAACTGATCGAACCAGCTGGCGCGGACTCTCCACAGCTCGAGACGATAGTGAAGTCGGAGTGGGAATCCCGATCGCATCAGGGCCACAAAGCGCCCGTCGGCCAGTAGCGCCGTGCTTTGCACGCGCGGCACATCACTCTGCAGCGTCACCGTCAATGAGGGCGACGGAGCAGCCGCCTGCGCGTGGGCGCCGGCGACGGCGCCCCAGATCAGGGCGCAGAGTGCGAGGACCGGCTTGCGCCGCACCTAGAACCGGTGGTCGAGCCTGACCGTGAAGCGCAGTCGTTCGCCGGTGGTCACCGCCTTGGCAACGTATAACCCAAATCCACCCCAATCGACGCCGAGCCCGAGATCGGCCAGCCAGCTGCCCAAGGTCGGCAGCCGGTCGCTCGGCAGACGACCCGGTCCATTTCCCACGAGCCACGCCTGGCCCGCATCCCCGAACACGACGAGGTCGGGTCCCTCGAGCCGCAGCAACGTCCCACCACCCTCCTCGTCGCCCTCCTCACGCCCCGTCCCAAACGGCGTATAGCTCCAGTTGAGCTTCAAGTGCCCGCGATACTCGGCCTGCAGCGCCACGATGCGATCGCAGGCCGCGACGAGCGATCCGGTGAACGCCGGGTCCGCGATGTCGCGGTTGCAACCGCTATGGCGGAAGGCGTACCCGGTGAGCGGGTCGGGACCTCCCAGGGACACACGCCGCTGCAGCGGCAGCGGGTCACCACCCAGCCAGCCGCCCGCCAGGAGCCGCAGGTTCACCCGGCCCGACGCGCTCACGCGCGCGTAGCGACGCACGTCCAGGAAGACCCGATCGAACGCGTACGATCCGTCCGTCGGGATCGTGTTCCGGACCGCGATCGGAACGCCTGTCTGCGGCAGAACGTCCTTGCTGCTCGAGTGCTCGAGCGTGGCGCGCACGAGCCATCCCGACGTGGGATCGTCGAGATCGTTGCGGGTGTCGAGCGTGCCGTTGGCACTCAGCGTGGTGTAGTGCCCTTCGTCGATCGGCGGGTTGGGACGCCAGGCGTCCGAGTTGCGGAACATCGTCCACGGATCGCGTGCGGCGACGCTTTCCTGCCAATCGCGGCGGACCTCGAGCGCGACCGCGAGCTGGCGCTGCGGGTGAGCGAACAACCGGGCGGCCCAACCCTTGTTGAGGTAGTAATCACGGTAGTCGCGCGCGAACACGAACGCGCTCCAGCCGACTTCGGCGTTGCGCAGCCCCCAGTCCTCGACGGGTGCCACGACGTCGTAGGCGCGGAAGCCCACGCCAACCGACTGTACCTCCCCCGAACGCACCTCGGTCCGCAGCATGTAGCCCAAGTCGCTGCGTTTGTCGCTGAGATCGCCCGCGGAGCGGAAGACGCCGAGCGCGTCGAGGCGGACGCGGAGGTTGTCTTGGACTTTCCAGTCGAAGAGCGGGCCGAAGACGATCGGCAGCCCCTCGACGCGGTTGAACGTTCCCCCGGTCGCGATTGTGAGCGAAGAGCGCGTGTCGGCGGTGCCCCACGAGACGCGCGCCCCAGGGTTCCAGAGGGCACGACGCCGCAGGTTCGGCGCGTAGGCGATCTCGTCCCCTTCGCCCCGCAGGCGATAGAGCAGCGGCTCGCGGTACTGGCGCAGCTCCCCCGCGACCCGCGCCTCCGTCGTGCCGTCGACGGTGCCGCCCACGACGATCAGGTTGCCCGTGACCTCAGCGCCCGGCTCGAGCAGCACATCGCCGTTGATGACGACCAGCGATCCGGCCACGCGTCCGCCGATCAGCGCGGGACCGTTCCGGATCGCCACGTCGCCGCGCCACTCATTGCCGCGCGGCAGGCGCGTGCGGCCCACGAGCCGCGTCGTCGAGGGCGCGTTGTAGAAACGGATCACCTCGTCGGTCACCACGCGCGGCAGCTCGAGCGCGTGAAGCGTAGCGCCGGAGCTGTCGGGGTGAATGACGATCGTCGTGTCCTGATGAACGACGGTCGCCAGGACTAAGAGCATCGCGAGCATAGCCAACCCTTGGTTGGGGCCGTGGGGCGCCGGTGCACGGGACGTGCCGCGGCCCGTAGCCACAACTGCGTGGCCGGCGGGCCGAGTCGTGTCATCCCGTCACGTTTCAATCATGTTTCTGGGTGGCTCAATTCCGAGCCGTCTCATGCGGCGGTACAGGTTGGCGCGATCCGTCGATAGCCGGCGCGCAGCCTCGGCCACGTTGCCGCGCGCCGCCGAGAGTGCGCGCGCAATCAGCTCGCGCTCATGCTGGTCGAGGGCCTCCGCCAACGCGACGTCGGGCCCACCTTCGACGGCTACACCGGCAGGCGCCGGCCGGACGCTGTCCTGACCGTGCGGGAGCACACGGGTCACGTCGTCGGCCGTGATCGTCTCGGCGCTGGCGAGGATCGCGAGGCGCTCCACGATGTTCGCCAGCTCGCGCACGTTGCCGGGCCAGTGGTACGCCGCGAGTAGCTGCAAGGCGCCCGCGTCTACCCGGACGGCGCGGCCGAGCCGCGCGGCGCACCGGGCCGCTAAATGGCGCACGAGCGGCGGGATGTCGTCGGCGCGCTCGCGCAGCGGCGGAATGTGGATCGGCAGAACGTTGAGGCGGAACCAGAGGTCTTCGCGAAACTGGCGCTGACGGACCGCGTTCCCCAAGTCCTTGTTGGTGGCGGCGAGGACACGGACGTTCACCGTGAAAGGCCGCTCGCCGCCGAGCCGCTCCACGACGCCGGTCTCGAGCACGCGCAAGAGTTTCGCCTGTGCCTCGGCGCCCAGGTCACCGACCTCGTCGAGGAACAGCGTGCCGCCATCTGCCAGCTCGAACCGACCCTGGCGCCGTTCCGTGGCGCCGGTGAAGGCCCCGCGCTCGTGGCCGAACATCTCCGACTCCACCAGGTCGCGCGGGATCGCGGCGCTATTCACGGTGACGAAGGGCTTCCCCGACCGCGCGCTCTGGCGGTGAATGGCTGAAGCCACCAGCTCCTTGCCGGTCCCCGACTCGCCCGTGATCAAGACGCGCGATTCTGTGGGCGCGACGCGCGCGATCATGGCCCGCAGATCCTCCATGGCGGTGCTCGCGCCAACGAGCGGATCGTCGTGGCCAAGCTGCTCGTGGAGGCGGCGGTTCTCGGCGAGGGTGCGGCCCAGCTCGAGAGCGCCGCGCAACGCTACGAGGACTCCCTCGGGCGTGAGCGGCTTCTCGAGGAATTGGAACGCGCCGAGCTTCGTGGCGCGCACCGCGTCCGCGAGGTTCGCCTTGCCGCTCATCATCACGACGGGCACGTGGGGCGCCTTCTTCTTGAGCTGCTCCAGCGTCGCCAGGCCGTCCGGACCAGGCGGCATCATCAGGTCCAGGAGGACCGCGTCGGGCGGGTCGTCGGCCACGACCTGAAGCGCGGCCTGACCGTTGGGTGCCTCGAGCGTCTCGAACCCCTCCGATTCGAGCAGCGCACTCACCATTTTGCGAATGTTCGCCTCGTCGTCGACGAGTAGGATGCGGGGGCTCATGCGGGTGGAAAGACGATGGCGAAGGTGGCCCCACCGCCCGGCGTGGCGGTGAGCGCGATCGTGCCGCGGTGGGCCTCGAGCGTCTGCCGCACCAGGGCGAGGCCGAGTCCGGTGCCGTCGGCCTTGGTGGTGAAGTACGGCTCGAACACCCGCTGCCGCACGTCGTCGGGGATCCCCGGTCCGTGGTCAGCGATCGTCACCGCGATGCCGCTTCCGTCACCCGTGACGATGACGTCGATCGCGCCTTGACCCTTCATCGCCTCGGCGGCGTTGCGCAGCAGGTTCGCGAATGCCCGCCGCAGGGGATCGTAATGCCCCAGCAGCATGCGCGGGCCGCCGTTCGCCGTCAGGCGGACGGCGACGCCATCCGGCACACCGGTTCGGCCCAATTCCTCGAGCAGCTCCACGAGGTCCACCTCACTCTGCGGTCCTTCGGGAAGGCGCCCGAAGTCGGCAAACTCGCGCGCCAGGCGCTCGAGCCGGTCGGTCTCTGCCTCGAGCACTTGCACAGCCGTCTCTGTCTTGCCATCTGTCTGGCCCAGCGTCCGCCGCATCTGATCGACGGCGATTCGCATCGACGTCAGAGGGTTCTTGATCTCATGCGCGACGCGGCGAGCGACCTCGCGGAACGCGCGCAGGCGCTCGGCCTCGAGTTCGCGATCCCGGGCCACGGCGAGCGTCTCGGCCAATTCGCGCAGCGCCTGGCGCAGCGCTTCGAACTCGGGGGCGCCGCGTACCGCAGCGGCCCCCGCGGGCAGGGGTTCACGCCGCCGGATGAGCTGCGTCCAGCCGACGAGCTCGTCGATCGGGCGAGAGAGCTGCCGCGAGAGATGTCCAGCCACGTTCACGGACGCGTACAAGACCGCGGCGCCCAAGAGCAGGATGACGACGGCAAAGCCGGCCGTGTAGTAGCGCAGGAACGTCTCGGCGCGCCGAGCCAAGCTGACGGACGCGGAGACCTGGTTGAGGTGATGCCGCAGGGCCACGCGCTCGGGGGGCGTCAGGTGCAGCGTGTCGACGTTTTCGATCAGGACCCTAGCCGACAGGGCCACGCGCTCGGAGGAGGCCCGCGCTCCGGCCGTGGGGAGCAGCGTGCGGACCGAAAGGACCCAGCCGGCGACAGCGAGGACCGTGGGGACCGCGGTCATCGCGACGAGGATCAGGAAGATTCGCCGCCGGAAGGGAAGTGCCATATTTCAGGCCAATCTAGGGAGCGGGCTCGCCTGTGACAATTCGACACGGGTAAAAGGGAGGCTCAGAGTGAAGGCCCACACGCACTATCTGTGGTTCAACACGAAGCAGCGTCAGGAGATCATCGACATCACGGACGAGGTTGTGAAGGCGGTAGAGGTGAGCAAGGTGGTCGCACATCTCAGCGTCGGTGTTCGTGAACGATCACGAGTCCGGGCTGGGGAATGGGACGGTCAGCGCAAGAAGCGGGTGATCATCAAGGTGCTGGGGGAGTAGAATTCCGCGCGCAAGTTGTTTATTATCAAGGGTTCATGCATTCTGGCAGATGAGTAGGCGAGGGGTCGGATTATCAGGCGGCGCCTGCGCGCCTCGGCAATGGGTCGAGGCAGCGCGCACGGGCGCGCCGAGATGAGTTCGGCGACCCTCCCCAATACCCTGCCGGCACCAACTACGGCGAGATTCGCCACCCACAAGAGCCCGACCCGGTCTGCCGGCGTCGTCGCGGTCCCCCTCCATCAAGAGCGGGAGCGACGCGTTCAAGGCGACGGTCGTGAGCCCGGAACTGAGTGAGAAATGACACCCCAGCAACACAATCACTTGCCACGCCCAGCACACAAAGAACCCCCCTCCCACGCCCCCAACGCCGCGCTGCTCATCGATTTCGACAATGTCACGATGGGTATCCGCTCCGATTTGCAGAGCGAGCTGAAGCGGCTGCTGCAATCCGAAATCATCCGCGGCAAGGTGGCGGTGCAGCGCGCCTATGCCGACTGGCGGCGCTACCCCCAGTACATCGTCCCGCTCTCCGAGTCGTCGATCGATCTCATCTTCGCGCCGGCCTACGGTTCGAACAAGAAGAACGCGACCGACATTCGGCTCGCGATCGACGCGCTCGAGCTGGTCTTCACGCGGCCCGAGATCGGCACCTTCATCTTGCTCTCGGGCGATTCCGACTTCTCCTCCCTGGTGCTGAAGCTCAAGGAGTACGGGAAGTACGTGATCGGCGTGGGGATCCGGGAATCGTCGAGCGACCTGCTCATCCAGAACTGCGACGAGTACTACTCCTACAACGAGCTCGCCGGCTTCACCAAGGAGAGCGAAGTCGAGTACGTCCGGCGCGATCCCTGGGAGCTGGTCGTCGAAGCCGTCAAGCAGATGACGGCGCACAATGATGTCATGCGCTCCGACCGCCTGAAGCAGGTGATGCAGGAGATCGATCCCAACTTCGACGAGAAGGACGCGGGCTTCTCGCGGTTCAGCAAGTTCGTCATCGATGCCCAGCATCGCGGGTTGATCACGCTGACCCGGCTCGATAACGGCCAGTACGAGATCGCCCTCGGCCCGCAGGTGGTTGGGGCGCTGGCGCAGCCGGCTCTCGGCGCGCTTCCCCCGGCGGCCGGCGAGCGCGCGCCGCGCGAGCGGGACGGTGGCCGCGGGCGGCGTGGTGGCCGTGGTGGACGCGGGCGCGGCGAAGACAAGCCCGCCGAACCGGCGGCCCCTGCGGCTGAGACCGAGAGCAAGACCAGCTTCTCGTTCGGCAATGCGTTCGGTCTGCTGAAGCAAGCGATGGGCGGGAAGAGTCCCGACGAGGTGCCGGAGAGCGTCGAGGAGATCGAGGCTCATGTTCCGCCGCCCGCGCCAGAACCACTAGTCACTGACGAGGACGACATTCCGATGCCGGCGTCGTCAGCGCCGCCACCGCCGTACAGTGCGCCGTCGTCGTCGCCGGGGGGCATCCCGGCGCGCAGCGCGCGGTTCCGCCGCGGGTCGCGCGGCGGTCGCGTGGCGCCGCCCAAGGGCGACGTCCCGAAGATCGGTGTCGTCGAAGTGGACCCGACCTTCAGGCCGAGGATGGATTTGATTCCGGCCAAGCCGCCGGCGGCGCCGGTGATCTCCGAGCCGTCGTCGGACGAGAGCCGCCGTGGCGGCGGTGGTGGGGGCGGCGGCCGCGGTGGGCGCGGTCGTGCACCCTCGGGCGATCGTGAAGAGCGCGGTGAACGTGGCGAGCGCGGCGGCCGGAGTCGGCGCGGCGGGCGCGGCCGGGCCCGCGGTGGCCGCAGCGGGAGAGACGGCCGCGATCGCGAGGAGCGTCCGGCAGCGCGGTATGAGGCTCCAACGCCTCCGCCGGCTGCGGAGTCAGCACCGCCGCCTCCGCCGAGTCCCAGACCCAAGGCTCCCGAGCCGCAAGCCGATGGCGAGTCGTTCTGGACCAAAGTGAAGCGCGGGCTTACGGGCGGCGCCTGAAATCCGTCCCGCTGCCCGCCCGCTTCTACGCGCGACCCACAGTCGAGGTCGCGCGTAGTCTTTTAGGGCTCATTCTGGTGAGCGACGTGGGCGGCGCGCGCCGGCGCACCGCCGGTCGCATCGTCGAGGTCGAGGCGTACGTCGGTCCGCACGATCCCGCCAGCCACGCGTACCGTCACCGCCGCACACCGCGCACCGAGCAGATGTACGGCCCGCCCGGGACGGCGTACGTCTACTTCACCTACGGCATGCACTGGTGCTTGAACACCGTCACGGAAGCCGAGGGATATCCGGCCGCCGTGTTGATCCGCGCGCTCGAGCCGCTCGAGGGCCTCGAGACGATGCGGCGCCGGCGTGGTGGGTCGAAGATCACGGACCGCCACCTCTGCGCAGGTCCTGCGCGGTTGTGTGAGGCACTGGGGGTGACGGGTGCGTTGAACGGAACGCCGCTGCAGCGCGGGCTGCTCAGGATCCTGCGGCACGGCGGACGCCGGCGCGACGTGATAGACGAAGGCCCGCGTGTGGGTATCACGCGGGCCCGCGATTGGCCGCTGCGCTTCTGTTTTCGGGACTCTCCGTGGGTCTCGCGCTAGCGGCTTAGTGCCGCGAGGTGATCCCTTCCTTCGACGTGCCCAGGCTGTAACGGATACCGCCCTGAATCGTGTGCGTGTTGCCTTCGATCATGAAGCCCTGGGCGCTCGACGTGATCAGGTAGTGCGCGAACACGTTCAGCTTGGTCGAGTAGTTGATCTGCAGGCCCCCCATGACCCAGAAGAACGCTTTGCTGGCCGCGTCGTGCGCGCGGTCGTCGGCTTCGACGGCCTCGCCGAGTGTGGCGCAGTTCGAGCAATCCACCACGGGGCTCAGGACCTGCATCAGGGCGAACCCACCGCCCGCGAAGGGCTCGATGACCTTCTGTGCGGGGAACGCGAGCACGCCGAACATGAGACGGCGCATGTCATGGAACGTGACGTCGCGGAACCCGGGACCCACGGATGAGTTCGATGACTGCGGATCGAAGATCACCGCATTCGCATCGGTGAGGAACACGGCCTGCTCGTACGCGATGTACAGCGCGGTGCGGCGCGCCGTGATCAGCCAGTGGCCGCCGATGACCGGGTCGTAGTAGTACGGCTGAACGTTCGTCTTATAGACGAACGCGCCGCCCTGGGCGCCCCAGTACCACTGGTACTCCTTGTTGAATCCGCGTCCCTGCTGCGGCGGAACGAAGAAGTACGAGACTCCCGCTGAGCCCACCACCTGGCCCCCCCAGGTCCCGCCCGGGAGTGCCGTGTTGGGCGTGTACATCGCGCGCGCGTCGGCCCGGAGCGCCACGTGCTTGCCGATGAACATGCGCATGCCGACGCCGCCGTCGACCATGTTCTCCGCGAAGTCGAGGGGCAGGCCGAAGCTGGCGTGGGTGACGCCGCCCGTGGCGTACACGGTAGAGCGCTTTCCCACCGGATACGTGAGCACGAGGTTCGCGCTCAGGGCTTGCACGGTCACGTCGAAGGTGTTCGCGACGTCGGTCGTCGGAACGTAGTCGCCGACGATCTCGAGGCCCACCCGATCGCTCAGGTTGTAGCCCACCCGGACGCCGCCGCCGAACGTGTTCTTGAGCTGGAACGCGCGGTCGAAGCGCCACCACGAGCCGAAGCCGTTGAACTCGAGGTTGTCGGATCGCTGCGCCGCTGCAGGGGTCACGGCGATCGCGACGCCTACGATGCCCGCCAGAAGTTGAACCAGCCGCTTCATCGGACTCCCTCCCATGGCCTCCCGTTAGGGGGCCGCCAACAGGACCGCGTTGAAGAGCAGCTTGAAGGTGCCGTGCGTCTGGCCCCGGAACTGCGGCCGCATACCGAACAGGAACACCCGCCCGCTGCCGACAGGCACCTCGACCAGCGCCGCTTTGCCCTCGAGCCGTTCCTGGAAGCGCGCGTAGCCGGAGCGCAGGGGCTCTGCGGCGTACGTGGCCAGCGCCCGGGCCGGGCCCGAGACAGTGAAGGCGGCGCTGTTCTCGAAGTAGATGTCCAGGGAGTCAGGCACCCCTATGGTTACCGGGGACCTCTGACCCCCCCCCAAAGCCACACCGAAAATAGAGCCTGGAGCGTAAAAACGCGAGACCTGAGGACCCGATGCCTCCCCACCCAGGATGTTGACCACAGGGAGGTTAAGCCTCGATATCGCGAAATTACTTGAACCATCGAGGCACACGAGGGTCCCTCCACCCCGAACGAACTCCGAAACAGCGATAGCCCCAGTTTCCCCCATCCCGCCTGCGTATGGCAGTGGAATGCGAGTCGAGTCCACGCCCTGCAGCAACCCGCGGGCGCTCTCGTCCGGCAACACGATCACGTCGAACCGCTGCCGCAGCTGCCCTCGCCGCAGATCGCTGTCGTGAACTGTCGTGTAACTGACGCCATATTGCTCGAACACCCACCGCGTCCATCCCTCGTCGATGTTGCCGGTCCACGGCTGATACAGCGCGATGCGCGGCAACCTGCGCAGCGTCTTGCCTGACACAGTTGCGACGGGCACGGCCCTCACCGAAAACCCATGCAGCGCGGCTTGCTCGCCGAGGATCTGGCGCGCCGCCGGACCGCGCACGACCAAGCTGTCCCCGGCCACCGTCACGGACTGCCCAGCCGCGAGTAGCGCTGCCACGGCGCGGGACTCGCCGTTGGTCCGGTTCCGCAACACGAACATCTCTCCCTGTCCCTCGATCCGTCCGGGCGCCGGAATCACGCTGTCCACCTTCACGAGCTTGGCGGTGAACGGCTCCTCGATGGCCTCTGCGCGAACGCCCATCGTGAAGGGCAAGGTCCAGCCCGCGACGTCGTACGGGGGCCGATCGTTCACCGGTGTGTAGCGCTGCGCTTCGAGCAAGTCCTTGGCGTGGGCGCGGAACGGCTGCGCCATCGGCACGACCAGGGATCCGGCGGGATAGGTTTGGCCTCCCGTCGTGAACGGCTCGGTGGCCCGCCATACCTCGACGCTTCCCGCCAGCAGCACGTTGGCCAGGCCGCTCCATGCCTCCGGATCGCGCTGCACCGGCGGCGGCGGGAGCACATACGCGAACGGATGGCCGGCGCGCCCGGCGTCCACGGCGCGGCGGCCCAGTCCCACGAATCGATCGATGAAGGTGAGGCGATCTCGCGCCGCGAGCCGCACCAGCGCCTCCGACGCAATCAGCTCGTACCGCACGATGTCACCGAGGCGCCAGGTGCCGCCCGGCCAGGGCGCCGCGTAGTTCACCCCCCGCCCCGGTTGCCGCAGGGAATCGACGGTCCACGTGATCGGCGACGCGATGCGCACGCTCGCCGCCTCGGTCAGGACGCCGATCATGTTGTGACGCGTGGGCGTGGAACGGAATCCGCCGTGCCACCACAGGTCGTAGCGTTCCTGGTGAGCGACACCCGTCGCGCCGGCGTCGTACAACGCCGAGGCCATCTGCGCGCCCACGAGGTTGATCCCGGCGACGAGCGCCGGATCGAGGTTCGGATTCACGGGGTCCTGGAACGGCGGCACGAACAGGCGCACGCCGTTCGCGCCCATTTGGTGCACGTCGTAGACCACTTCCGGAAACCATTCGGTGTAGAGCATGCGCGTGACGAGCTTCGTCTCCGCTTGCGTCACCATGAACCAATCGCGGTTGTTGTCGTGGCCGACGTACTTGTGATACAACCAGGGAAGCGGCCCGCCCTCGTAGCGCGTTCCCTTGTAGCGGCGATACCACGACACCACCGTGTCGAGCCCGTCCGGATTCATCGACGGGATGACCAGGACAACGAGCGAATCGAGCAGTCGCGTCAGCGCCGGCTCGGTGGCGAGCCGGTACGCCAACGTCATTCCCATCTGGCTCGAGGCAATCTCGGTCGAGTGAATGTTGTTGCTGATCAGAATCACCGCGGGCTGCTTGGCGCGGAGCTCGGCCAGTGCCGCGTCCGTGAGCGCGCGCGGATCGGCGAGGAGCTTCTGCCCACGTTTGATGTCCGCGAGGCGGCTCTGGTTCACCGGCGATGTGATGGTGAGGAGAAGGAACGGTCGCCCTTCGGTGGTGCGACCCAGTGTGTCGACGTGGACGTACGGGCTACGCTGGGCCAACCCGTTCATGTAGGTCGAGATCTGCTTCCAGTCCGCCAGCATGGAGTCGGCGCCAGGTTCGAAGCCGAGACTCGCCGCCGGGGTTTGGAGGAGCGCGAGCAGCAAGAGTGTCATTAGATCAACCCGAGTTTAGAGCCTACCTTCTTGAAAGCGCGGAGCGCGAAATCGAGGTCGGGACGTGTGTGGGCCGCCGAGAGCTGGCAGCGCACCCGTGCATGTCCTTGTGGCACAACGGGATAGCCAAATCCTGTCACGAATACTCCTTCACCAAGCAACAGCTCGCTCATCTCGATCGCCTTGGCCGTCTCGCCCAGGATCACCGGCACGATGGGCGTTTCGCCGGGCAGGGGTTTGAACCCGAGGCCGATGAGCTGGTCGCGGAAATAGCGGGCGTTCTCGTGCAGCTGCGTGACCAGCTCGGGGTGGCGCTCGACCTGACGCACCGCCGCGAGCGCGCTCCCCGCCACCGTAGGCGGCAGGGCGTTGCTGAAGAGCTGCGGCCGCGAGCGCTGGGTGAGGTAGTCGGCCAGCGCGGCCGGGCCGGCGGTGAACCCGCCGGCCGCCCCGCCGAGCGCCTTGCCGAGCGTCGACGTGATGATGTCGACCTGGCCGAGCATGCCGTAATGCTCGGCGCTGCCGCGACCCGACTTGCCGAGCACCCCGGTGGCGTGGGAGTCGTCGACGGCGACGACGGCGTCGTGCTTCCTCGCGAGCGCCACGATGTCAGGGAGCTTTGCGATATCGCCTTCCATCGAGAAGATGCCGTCGGTGAAGATCAGCTTGAGGCGCGAGCCTTTGGCGGCTTTGAGCTTGTCCTCGAGATCCGCCATGTCGGAGTGCTTGTAGACGGCCGTTTGACATTTAGTGATGGTCTTGGCGAGGCGGATCGCGTCGATGATCGACGCGTGGTTCAGTTGATCGGAGATGACGATGTCTTGCTCGCCGAGCAGGGTCGCGACGAGCCCTTCGTTGGCGTTCCAGCAGCTCACGTAGGTGAGTGATGACTCGCATCCGACGAACCTCGCGAGCGCCGCTTCGAGCTCGCGGTGCACGGTAAACGTGCCGCAGATGAACCGCACCGAGCCGGTGCCGGCGCCCCAGCGGTCCAACGCGTCCTTTCCGGCCTGCACGACGTCCGGCGTGTTGCACAAGCCGAGGTAGTTGTTGGATGAGAGAATGACGACCTCGCCGCGGCCGTCCATTTTGACGCGCGCGGCCTGGGGAGAGTCGAGGTAATTGAGCCGCTTGTAGACGCCCTCACGCTTGAACTGCGCGAGCTCGGTTTCCAGCTGCCCGGCAAAGCTCATGCGATCTCCAGAATGACCTTGCCCGCGTCGCCCGAGCGGATGGCGGCGAGTGCGTCATCGATCTTGGCGAGCGGGAACCGGTGGGTGATGACGGGGCGGGGGTCGAATTGCCCGCCCGTGAGAAAGCGGCGCATCTGGTGCCACGTCTCGTACATCTTGCGGCCGATCACGCCGTAGATCGTGATCCCCTTGAAGATGATTTCGTTTGCGAAGTCGACCGGCACGTCGCCCTTCGGGATGCCGAGCAGCTGCACCCGGCCACCCATGCGGACGGCGGCGAAGGCCTGATGCAACGCCGACGGGACTCCCGACATCTCGCACACCACGTCGGCCCCCTCACCGCCCGTCTCCGCGATGACGGTCTTCACGACGTCGTCCTTGGCCGCGTTGATCACGACGTGCGCGCCCATTTTTTCCGCGAGGGCGAGGCGCTTGGGATTCACGTCGGACGCGATCACCTTGGTTGCGCCGGCGGCCCGGGCGATGCCAATCGCGAAACATCCGATCGGGCCGCATCCCACAACGAAAACGGTGCTGCCGGGAATCTCCGCGGTCAGCACCGTGTGAAACGCATTGCCCATCGGGTCCATGATGGCGCCGACCTCGGTGGGAATGCCCGACAGGGTCAGCACATTGGTGGTCGGCATCACGATGTACTCGGCGAACGCGCCGTCGCGATCGACCCCGATGATGCGTGTGTTCTTGCAAATGTGGCTGTTGCCGGTGCGGCACTGGAGGCAGTGCCCGCAGACGATGTGTCCCTCGGCCGTGACGAGCTGGCCCTTCCGCAGCCCCGTCACGCCCTCACCGAGCGCCTCGATCTCACCCGCGAACTCGTGGCCGATGACGATCGGCGGCTTGATGCGGCCCTGCGCCCAGGGGTCCCAATCGGCGATGTGGAGGTCGGTGCCGCACACGCCCGCGTGCCGCACCGCAATGAGCACCTCCCCCGGACCGGGAGATGGCTTGGGAACGGTCGTGACGGTCAAGCCGGGGGCGCGCTTTTCCTTGACGATGGCTTGCATGGAGTCCGGGATGCGGGATGCGAGATGCGTCTAGAAGATCGACCGCGTGAATCCGCCGTCGACCTGGAGCACGGCGCCGGTAATATAGCTGGCGGCTTCGGAGGCGAGGAACGCGACGGCTGCGGCCAGCTCACGCGTAGTGCCGATCCGTCCCATCGGGATTTGCCCCAGCATCTGCTTCATCATGTCGGGCTTGGTTCTCGTCAGCTCCTCGACCCGCTCGGTCGCGATGAATCCCGGGCAGATGCAATTCACGGTGATGCCGTCGGGGGCGACCTCGTCGGCGAGCGCCTTGCTGAAGCCCAGCACGCCGGCACGAGCCGTGGTCGAGAGAATGAGGCCCGGCAAGGGCTGCTTGGCCGCCACGGAGACGAGGCAGATGATGCGGCCCCACTGCGCCTTGCGCATGAAGGGCACCGCCGCCCGCGCCAAATGGATGGTCGAAAGCAGATTCATCTCGATGGCCCGCTGCCAGGCCTCGGCCGGCTGATCCTTGAAGGGTGCGGCAGGGGGACCCCCGGCGTTGCAGAACAGGATATCAAGCCGGCCGAGGTCTTTCGCTACGTCGTGTACCATCGCTTCGGCTTGTGCCGGAACGGTGACGTCCGCCGCGAAGGGGGTCGCCGACAATTCCTCGGCGGCCTTACGCGTGGACTCCGGAGTGCGCCCGTTGACGACGACATGGGCGCCCTCGTGCGCGAGCGTCTTGGCCACGGCGCGGCCGATGCCGCGCGTGGAGCCGCAGACGAGCGCCACCCGCTTGGAAAGTCCTAGATCCATCGGCCGAGCGTCGGCATACCGGTATAGATATCCCCGGTGAGGGGAGTTGCAAGACTCGTGCAGGTGCGCGGGTGAAAGACGAACGGGGCCGGCGCAACGCGCCGGCCCCGTTCTGTAGCGGATCCGATCAGCTCAGTTCAGCGGGGATCGACCGGGAGATGCCGGTGCGTGTGGTCCCCGTTCTCCCCCTCGTCGGTGAACCAGCAGTAGGCCCAGATCTTCGCGGGGCGCAGAACCTGTTGGCCGGCGCGCAGGATAATCCCCATCGGCTCGTCGTCGAGTACTAGCGGGAGGCTGGTCATGCGGTGCTCCAAAGGCAAACCGCTTGCCACGGCGCGCATGGCACAACATGTTGCTACACAACGCGTTAAGAATTGACTGCTGCGTCGCTGTCGTTATTCGGACACGTTCGAGGCTGTGTCAGCTTGACGCGGAGGCTTCGTGGCCGTGAAGCCGCCGCGTTTTGAGCGGCGGCTGCGCTGCAGCTGCCAGCCGCCGTACAACGCCTGAAGGGCTTCGGGGGCGAGTGGGATCACCTGGCGCGACGCCCCGGCCGCGAGGACGATGTGCACGCCCGAGGGCCGCGTCCGTCCCTGAAGGTCCGCGATCAATGCGGCGCGATCTTTGGCCTGGAGGTCGGCCAGACTCTTCGGCTCGAGCACCACGAGGGACGGGGACAGGTCGGGGAACCAGCTGCCGAAGTTGATCACCAGGGCTTGGAGGGAGCCGGCGAGCTGCTCCGTCACCGCCCGTCCTTCGGCGGCTTCGATTGCGCCGAGGTCCTGGTCGACCAGGAACACCTCGACGTCGTGCGCCGCGAGGAAGAGCGCTTCGGCGAGCGCGGCTGCCCCCACCACCACCACCAGGTCCCCGGCCTCGAGGCGCGGCGCCCAGGACACGATGGGGTGTAAGTGATCGAGTCCCCAGTGGGTCGGCTCCCGCTGCGCATCGCGCAAGGCACGATGCTTCTGGCGCCAGCGCGGAAACGAGGGCAGCCGCAGCCGCCGCGAAATGATGCGGTCTACGTGCTCGAGCAGGAGCACCTCGGTCAGCAGGTACTGATCCTGGGCGCTCGCTTGCAGCTCACGCACGGCCTCGTCGCCGATCTTGAGCAGGTCCTCCCGCGGAATCGCGTTCTTGTACTCCTCGATCCGCTGCAGGATGAATTCCTGGTATTCCTGCTTGAGCGAGCGAGAGGGGCGGGGGGCGCGGGCCGTTGCGAGCCGCTCGGCGGCGGGCGACGTCAGCATGGCTCGACGTGCACCGTCACGGCGTTCAATTCGAGCTCCTGCTTGAGGCGCTCTTCCACCTGATCGGCGATGGCGTGGGCTGCCGCGACGTTCGCGTCGCCGTCCACCGCGATCGTCACTTCGGCGTACCGCACGCCGGTGCCGTGGCCCCCCCGGGAACGAATACTGTATGCGCTCCTGACGCCCTTCACGCGCTGCGCCGACTGGCGAATGGCGCGCTCCGGAATCGCCCGCTCGTCGACGAGCACCGGTACCGTGCGCGCGAAGATCTGGTAAGCGACGCGCACGATCAACAGCGCCACCGCGATGGCCACAACGGGGTCCACCCACACGGCGCCGCCGCGCGCGAACAGCACGCCGATCAGCACACCGATCGTGATGAAGACATCGGTGCGCGTGTGCGCCGCGTCGGCGATGAGCAGCTCGCTCGACAGTTCGTGTCCGCGGCGGTTCTCGTACCACGCCACGAGCACATTGACGCCGAGGGTCACGAGCAGGACGACGAGACCCAGGTCGGTCACGGCGATCGTGTGGCCGCCGCCCAACAGCTTCTGCACCGCGTTGCGGACGAGCTCGAAGCAGGTGATGGAGAGGAACACGACGATGGCGAGCGCCCCCAGCGTCTCGAACTTGCCGTGGCCGTAGGGGTGGTCCTCGTCGGGCGCCTGCGCCGCGACGCGGACCACGATCAAACCCAGCACGTTGTAGAGCGAGTCGACCGACGAGTGGAGTGCGTCTCCCCACACGGCGAGCGAACCCGACGCGATTCCAACGACGGCTTTGGCGGCGACGACGACGAGGTTGGCGCCGAGCATGGCGATGAGAACGCGGCGCACCGCGGTGGAGGACATGGCCATGCAACCTTGTGACTGGGGCGGATTTAGTCAACTTTGCTTGACATTAATTAGATATTTGTCTAAATATCTATCCATGCACGATTCACTGTTCCGCGCCCTCGCCGACCCCACCCGCCGCCGCATCCTCGAGCTCCTCTCGGAGCGCGACCGCACCGCGGGGGAGATCGCGGAGCAATTCCCGGTGGCCTTTGCCTCCGTCTCACACCACTTGGGCGTGCTCAAGGCCGCTGGTCTCGTGGCCACGGAGCGAGAGGGGCAGTTCATCCGGTACCACCTCAACACGACCGTCTTTCAGGAGGTCGTGCGCTACTTCATGCAAAGCTTCTCGGGAGGGAACAATGCGTAGCCGCTGGTTTGGACTCGTCGTGGCCGTGCTTGCAGGCGCCGTTTCGGTCTGGGCTTACTCACGCCTGCCGCCGATGGTTGCGACGCATTGGAGCCTGCAGGGTACGCCGGACGGGTATTCGTCTCGGCTCTGGGCTGCCATCGTCATGCCCCTCGTGATCGTGGGCCTCACAGGCCTGTTCAACGTGCTTCCCAAGGTCGACCCACGGCACGAGAACTACGCCAAGTTCCTGAACACGTACTGGCTGATCGCGAACGCGGCCCTCGTCTTTGCCGGTGTGGCGCATGCTCTGATCGTCACGAACGCGCTGGGCTACACCGTGCAGGTCGACCGGCTCCTTCCAGTGGGTGTCGGACTGCTGTTCGCGTTCCTCGGCAACTATCTGACCCGCGTCGAGCCGAACTGGTTCATCGGCGTCCGCACGCCGTGGACCCTGTCGAGCGATGCCGTGTGGCGCAAAGTCCATCGGACCGCGGGGTGGTTGTTCGTGCTCGCGGGTCTGGTCATCGCGGCGGGCGCCTTCGCGCCGCGGCGCGCGTTCGTCCCTCTGTTTGTTACCGCGATCGTCGTCGCGGCGGGAATCCCCGTCGTGCAGTCCTATGTCCTCTGGAAGCGAGAGCAACACCGGTCGTAGCGTTGTAGCGATGGGTAGGGGCGCAGCATGCTGCGCCCCTACCGGCGCCTGTGTACGCCCCGGCCCCGCAAATCAGTCCACTGCGCGCAGCAGCGCCCCTTTGAGGTAACCAGTCTCCGGCACGTTCACGAGCTCGGGGTGATCCCGCGCGGCGCCACAGACGGCAACGAGCTGCATGCGGCGGCCAGAGTCACGGGCGGCGTCGACGAGCATCGCCTGAAAGACGTCGCGGTTTACATGGTATGAGCACGAACAGGTGAAGAGCACACCCTCCCGCGCGAGAATGCGCATCGCCCGGAGATTGATCTCCTTGTAGCCGGCGACCGCTCTCGACACGCTGTCCTTGGTCTTCGCGAAGGCGGGCGGGTCCAGCACGATCGTGTCGAACCGCTCTTTGCGCTGCTCCATCTCGCGCAAGTGGTCGAAGGCGTTCGCCTCCCGCCAGGCGATGTTGCCAATCCCGTTGAGCCGGGCATTGTCCGCGCCGCGCGCCAGCGCCTCGGCGCTTTGATCCACCGCCACCACTTCGGTGGCCGCGCGCGCGAGGTGCAGCGCGAATGAGCCGTGGTAGGTGAACAGATCAAGCGCGCGGCTACCGGCGCGCGTGTGGCGCGCGACGAGCGCGCGGTTCTCGCGCTGATCCAGGAACGCGCCCGTCTTCTGTCCCGTCCGCGGCGCCGCGAGATACTTCACACCATCCTCCACAACCTCCACAACCTCCGGCACCTCGCCGGCGGCGAGCGTCACCTCCAGCGGTAGCCCCTCGTGGCGCCTGACGCCCGCGTCGTTGCGCAGCAGGACGCCGTCAGGGGCCAGCGCGGTCTGGATTCCCGCCAGCACGGCGTCGCGGGCCCGCTCGAGTCCCGCGGAGAGCAGCTGCGCCACGACCCACGGTCCGTACTTGTCCACGACCAGGGACGGCAAGCCGTCGCCTTCGGCGTGGACGGCGCGCCACGCGCTGGCGTCGATTCCCGCGCGCCTGCGCGCCGCCGAGGATATCCGCTCGCCCCACCAGGCCGCGTCCACCGACTCCTCGCCGCGCGTGAGCAGCCGCAGCCGGATTTCGGATTTCGGTGAGTACAGCGCCTGGCCCAGAAAGCGATTGCGCCGGTCGGTGACACGAATGATGCCGGGATCCTTCCCCGGTTCTTCTGCTACGTCGCTCCGATAGATCCAGGGGTGTCCCTGCTTCCAACGCTCGGCACCCTTCGCGGTAACGACCGCGGTCACTGCGATCGCCGATCGGGGCGGAGGTTGGCGGCGCCCTCGAGGTACGTATGTTTGAGCGCGCGGGCGGGCTTGCTCGTGTAGAAATGCAGGAGCACGCGGATGCAGCGCTGCAGCCCGCCCGGCACGCCCACTTCACTGGCGCCGAGCAGGGGCACATCGGTCCAGCCGAGGCGGCGCGCCGCGCGGGCAGGATACTCCGCGGTGAGGTCGGGAGATGAGGTGAAAATGGCGCTCTCGACGTCCTCCGGCATGAAGCCGTTCGCGGACTGAAGCGCCCGCAGCAGGGCTTCAGTCGCCTGAAGGATGGCGTCGCTCGTGTTCGCGGTCGCTGTCGTGGCCCCGCGCAGGCCGCGCAGCGTCTTCAGGGGGACGGAGGGGACATCACTCATGGCGCTCGCCGATCAATTGCGGTTGATGGTTCTCACCGACCCCGTCCTGCTCCGCGCGCGGGACGCGGTCGACGTGTGCCGTCGAGCGGTCGCGGGTGGAGCGACGATCGTGCAGGTGCGCTGGAAAGATGCCACGCCGAGCGGATTACTGCAGCTTGCCCGCGCGTTGGTGCTGGCGCTTCCAGTCCCGGTCCTGGTGAACGACCGCGTGGATGTCGCGCTCGCGGCCGGGGCGGCGGGCGCGCACCTCGGCCAGGACGACCCCCCACTCGACGCCTTGCGTCCGGCCGTGCCGCCGGGGTTCCTGCTGGGCATCTCCGTCGGTTCGGTGCTCGAAGCGGAGCGCGTCCGTATGTGGCCCGCGGACTACTGGAGCGTCGGGCCCTGCTTCGTCACGGAGAACAAGGGCGATGCGGGCGCGGCACTCGGGCCCGACGGGTTCGCGGCGCTCGCGCGCCTCGCGCCCGAGGGGATGCCGGTGATCGGGATCGGCGGAATCACGGCCAAGAATGCCCGGGGAATCGTGCGGGCGGGGGCCGTGGGTGTGGCGGTGATTGGGGCGGTGATGGCGGCGGATGATCCGGAGGCTGCTGCGCGGGACCTCAACGCCTCCCTCGCGCCCGCCTGATCGCCGCCAGGTGGTCCGCGTAGGTCTCCGAGAAGACGTGCTTCCCGTCCGGTTGCGCCACGAAGTAGATGAAGCCGGCTGAAGCGGGCTGGAGCGCCGCATAGAGGCTCGAGTCGCTGGGCTGGCTGATCGGTCCGGGTGGCAGGCCGGTGTGCAAGTAAGTGTTGTAGGGTGAGCGGATCTGCAGATTCCGCTCCCACACGCGCCGCAGCCGCCGCTGATAGGCGTAGTTGATCGTCGGGTCCGCCTGCAACGCCATGTTGCGCTTCAAGCGGTTGTGATAGACGGCGGAGACGTAGGGCCGGTCGGGGCGATAGCGCACCTCGGACTCGATGATCGAAGCCAGCGTCACGACCTGATGCCGCGTCATCCCCAGTTCGCCGACGCGGGCGTCCCATTCGGGTGGCCAGCGCTCGATGAATTCGTGTGTCATGATGCGCACGAGGTCCCGCGCCTTGATCCCGACCGGCACGGTGTACGTCGTCGGGTACATGTAGCCCTCGACGCCCGCCGGATTCACACGGATCCCCAGCTCGCGTTGCAGCGCCGTGTCCTTCACGGCCGCGAAGAACGAGTCGCGCGGAATCCTGAGCCACACCCGCGCGCGCTCGGCGATCTCGAACGCCATCATCCCTTCGAGCACCGTGAAACGCGCTTCGGCGCCGCGCCCCGCCTTGAGGGCGGTCACGACGTCGCCCCAGCTGTCGTCGACGTGGAAGGTGTAAACGCCGCTCTTGAGCCCAGCGGGGAGGCCGCGGACGCGGGCGTAGAGTCGGAACCAGCCGGGATGATCGATCACGCCGCGCTCGACCAGGGAGTCGACGGCCTGCCCGAACGTCGCGCCGCGAGGGATCGTGACGGTCACCTTCGCGCCCTGCGAGCCGCTGCCGCATGCCGCCACAGCGAGTGCGAGCAGGACGACCCTCACGTGGTGCCCCCGCGCTTCGCATCGAGATAGTGCTGCAGCAGCAGGGCGGCGGCCAGCGCGTCGATCTCTTCCTTCCGTCCCCGCGTCGAGCCGCCCATTTCGCGGACGGCAGCCAGCACGCGCGCCGTCGTCATGCGCTCATCCCACAGGTCCACCGGCAGGGCCGCGCGGCGGCCGATGTCGGCGGCGAGGCTGCGCGCCGCGCGGGCGGCGCCGCCTTCCGCACCCGCTTCGTCGAGCGGCAGCCCCACGACGACGCCGACGACGTGTCGGGTGGTGACGTGCTCCAAGAGGCGGGCCATGGGGAAGCGCTTACCGGGGCGGCGAGTGAGGGTGTCGAGCGGCTGAGCGAGGGTTTGGGATTCATCGGAAAGGGCGAGTCCGATGCGGCGCTCGCCCCAGTCCACGCCCAAGAGCCGGCCCTCCTCTTTCAACCCTGCGCCATCGTCTGGAAGAACTCGACGTTCGTCTTCGTCCGCTTGAGTCGCTCCAGCAGGAACTCGATGGCCTCGACGGGCGGCATGTCCGCCAGGAAGTTGCGCAGTAAGTACACCTTGTTGAGCTCTTCCTTGGTGAGAAGCAGCTCTTCCTTGCGAGTGCTGGTGCGCTGCACGTCGATGGCGGGGAAGGTGCGCCGCTCCGCGATCCGGCGGTCGAGAATGACCTCCGAGTTACCGGTGCCCTTGAACTCCTCGAAAATCACCTCGTCCATGCGCGAGCCCGTGTCGACCAGGGCGGTCGCAAGAATCGTCAGCGACCCACCACCCTCGATGTTGCGGGCGGCGCCGAAGAACCGCTTCGGCTTCTGCAGGGCGTTGGCGTCCACACCGCCCGAGAGGATCTTGCCCGAGTGCGGCACGACGACGTTGTGGGCCCGGCCCAGGCGGGTGATCGAATCGAGCAGGATGACCACATCCTTGCCGTGCTCCACCAGTCGCTTGGCCTTCTCGATCACCATGTCGGCGACCTGCACGTGGCGGTCGGCCGGCTCGTCGAAGGTCGACGACACGACCTCCACGTTCGGCCCCTTCACGTTCTCCTCCATGTCGGTCACTTCCTCGGGCCGCTCATCGATGAGCAGCACGATGAGGTAGACCTCCGGGTGGTTCTCGATGATGGAGTTGGCGAGCTTCTGCATGAGGATCGTCTTACCGGCCTTCGGCGGCGACACGATCAGGCCGCGTTGGCCCTTGCCGATCGGCGAGAGAATGTCGAGCACGCGCATCGACAGGTCGCCGTCCTTGCGCTCCAGCTTGAGCTGCTGTTCGGGGTAGCGCGGCCGGAGATTGTCGAATGCGACGCGATGCTTGGCTTTTTCGGGCTCTTCGCCGTTGACGACTTCGACCTTGAGCAGCGCCAGGTAGCGCTCGCCTTCTTTCGGCGGCCGCACCTGGCCCATGATCGTATCGCCCGTGCGCAGATCGAAACGTTTGATCTGGCTCGGCGAGACGTAGATGTCGTCGGGACCGTACAGGTAGTTCCAGTCGGGACTGCGCAGGAAGCCGTACCCTTCGGGGAGGATCTCCAGCACACCTTCGCCGCGGAGCACGGTGTCCGTGTCGAGCAGCGATTGTTCGATGCGGAAGATCAGGTCCTGCTTGCGGAGCCCTGAATAGTTTTGAATGTTGAGGCTCTCGGCCATCGCGTGCAGTTCCGCGACGGACTTTCTCTTCAGTTCGGCGATATCCACGTGTGAATCAGCTCCGGTTGCATTTACGGCGGGGGAACCCCGGGATGGGGGAGTGGGCCTAGTTGATAATGGAAACCTGGGAATGGGGCGGCGTGCGAACGAGTGATAGTAGGCCGGGCGTCATTCTGCGTCAAGTACGCCCGTGAGCCTCACGCGGTTTCTGCTCGCGTGGCGCACGATCCCGCTGCGCGACCGCGAAGTCGTTGATGCGCTTGTAGATCCGCGCCACGCCGGCCCCTCCCCCGACCTCGCCCAGGCGCTCGCGTCGTGGCGTGGGAGCTACTACTGGTCCGACGAGCCCGACGGCCGCCACCTGGTTCTCACGCATCCGACGGCGCCTCGCTCCGGCGAGCGCTGGGTCGTGCACGCGCTGCTCTTCGCGCTTACGCTCTTCACGACGACGCTCGGTGGCGCGGTCTTGAGCGGCGCGGTCAGCGTGGACGCGGCGATGACGCTGGGGGCGTGGAACGCCGCGTTCGTGGGCCACTGGAGTAGCGGCCTGACCTTCTCGCTCCCGCTGCTGGGCATTCTCCTGTGTCACGAGCTCGGCCATTATCTCACCGCCCGCCGCTATCACCTCGATGTGTCACCGCCTTACTTCCTCCCCGGGCCCCCCGCGCCGATCGGGATCGGCACGCTGGGCGCGTTCATTCGACTGCGCACGATTCTCACCGATCGGCGCCAGCTGTTCGACGTCGGAGCCGCAGGTCCCTTCGCCGGATTCGTAGTGGCGCTCCCCGTCTTGTGGATTGGACTGATGCTCAGTAGACCGATCGATTCGGCCGCGTACGGAATGCAGGTCTGGTTCAGGGACGGGCAGTATTGGCATCTCGGCGACTCGATCGTCACGCGCCTCGTGCGCTACCTCGCGTTGGGACATAGTCCCAGTGTGATCCTGCATCCGACCGCGGTCGCGGGATGGTTCGGCATGTTCGTCACGGCGCTCAATCTCATGCCGATGGCGCAGCTCGACGGCGGTCACATTCTCTACGCCGCGGCCCCCCGCCGGCACGAATGGATCGGAAGGGGATTCTGGGCGGCGCTCATGGTGCTCGGCCTGTACTCGAACCAGTGGTTCGTGTGGGGCTTCCTGGTGCTCGCGCTGTCGCGTGGACGTCTGGGCCACCCACCCGTGCTCGATGCGTACCGTCCCCTGCCGTCCTCCCGACAGTGGCTGGCGTGGGCGAGCCTCGCGTTGTTTCTGGCGACGTTCGCACCGGCGCCATTCGGTACGTAAGTATTGCGTAAGTCCCTTTTTCTTATATCTTTGCGCAAACCAGCCAGAACGGCACTGCATGCCAGCACAACCGGCTCGGTACCAAGCCTCTCCCGCGCAAGACACGGTCGTTCACGACCTTCCTCCGATACGTTTCGACGGACAACCGATTGACATTCGTCTCTCCGTGCGCCGCACCGAGGACGGCATCTGGCGCGGCCGGGTGTTGTTCGGCGCCGAGGGGACGGAGGCCGAGCGGTCGACCGCCGAAATCTTCTGCGCGACGTCCGAGCCCGACCTGTGGCAAGCGGTTCGCGATCTGCGCGACCATCACCTGCGCGATCTCTACCGCTCCCTGCTTTGATGGCGGATACGCGGGCCGCGCTGCTGAGATTCCGGCACGATCTGTCCAATCCGCTCTCGGCAATCCTCGCTGAAACGCAGATCCTGCTGCTCACGCCCGAGAAGTTCGACGAGGAGAGTCTCTCCAGCCTGAAGCAAATCGAGGACCTGGCGCGCAAGATGCGTCAGATGCTCCAAGCGATCGAGTGAGCCGGCGGCACCGGTGCCGGTTCTGCCCGCCCACGGCGTGGTGGCGCCCAGCCCCCCGCCGCACGATCGTGGCGTTCCTCTATAAGCGCCCCCCCGTCTCCGCCCGCCGCCGTGTCGGCCGCGGCTGTTATTTCTGGTGATGCCCGTCATAGCGGCGTAGGTCGTAGCGCGGTAACCGTGTAAGCCCTTGCGGTGCTTAGGTCCCGGGGCATCTTTCCACCCCCTTTCTGTGGCCGGAGCTTCGATTTGACGGTTCAGCGTGCGGTCCTCATTGGGGTGTGTTGTCTCGGCCTGGCCTGCGCAGGGAAGGGGGGACCGCGGCTGGGCGCCGTCACACCCGCCGATGTCCCCGCTGTCCTCACCCAAGCGAAACAGCAACCCACCAACGCCGCGCTCCGTTTTCGCCTTGCCGCTGCGCTCATGGCAGCGGGCCGGTGCGACACGGCGGTCGTGGTGGCACGCTCCGGGCAGGCGCTCGCGCCGGCCGACGCGCTCGGTCCCATGGTGTTGGGCGGATGCCAGGAAAAGGATGGGCGCTACGACCTGGCCTTTGCGACCTACACCGATTTCGCCACGCAGCACCCCAAAGCGCGTGGCGTTGCGGCGATCCGCGCCAAAGCCCTGTTCGCCTTGCGCACCCAGGCGGAGCAGACGGCCCGCCAGGCGCTGGCGAGTGAATCGACGCTGACCCGGCTCCCCCCGGAGCCATCCACGCTGGCCGTTCTGCCCCTCACGATCGCAGCGGGAGGCGACTCGACATTCCAACCGCTGTCGCGCGGCCTCGCCGAGCTGATCACGTCGGACCTGGCGCTGGTGCGCTCGCTCCGCCTGCTCGAGCGCGTGCAAATCGGCGCCCTGCTCGATGAGTTGAAGCTGGGACAGAGCCAGCGCGCGGATCCCAGCACGGCCGCGCGGGTCGGCCGGATGCTGCGTGCAGAGCGGATGGTGCAGGGCGTCGCGTCGATCACGGCGAACGGCCCAGTACATCTCACCGCCACCGTCGTGCGCGGCGATGGGACGGTGCGCTCGGGAGCGGAGGCGCACGGCACCTTCAAGGCGCTGCTCGACCTCGAGAAAGAGTTGGTGTTCAGTCTGGCGTCGCAGCTGGGGATCCAGCTGACCGACGCCGAGCGGCAGCGCATCCTGCGCCAGGGCCCGCGCAACCTCGCGGCGTTCCTCGCCTACAGTCAGGGACTCGATGCGCTCGCGCGCGGCGACTACCGCGGCGCTGCCTCCGCATTCAGCGCTGCCGTCCAGGCCGACCCGAACTTCCAGGAAGCGCAGCAACAGCAGGAAGCCGCGGAGGCTGCTCCGGTCGTCGCAGCTGGTGGCGACGTCTTGAGCCTCCTCGAGCCGCCGCCTCCCCCGCCGCCCCCGGCGTCGACCGACGGCGCCCTCGAGGCCGCGAAGAATGAGACGAATCCGTCGCTAGGTGGCGTGTTGACGGACAATGGCAACGTGACGACCAAGCCCGAGCTGACCCCGGCGACCCGGGGGATGAATTCAGTGACCCAGGCGTCCGGGATCATCCGCATCATTTTCAAGCGACCCTGATGCGCGTCTCCCCTCCCCCAAAGATCGCCCTTCTCCTTCTTGGAGCGGTCAGTGCGACCGCAACGAACGTGCGGGCCCAGGCGACGCCATTCGCCACAACGGCCCGCAGCGGCGTGGTGTTCGAGAGCTACAGTTTCGGGGGGAACCTCGCCTTCGACCGCATCAGCGAGATGACGATCCCCATCGCGATCACGCAGCGCTTCGGCAGGCGCGTCGTGGTGGATCTAGGAACCGCGTACGCCAGTGCGTCGGTGCATCAGGCCGACGGGACGACGATCGACCACTCCGGCATCATCGATACGGACATCCGCGCGACGATCGGCGTGATTCCGGGACGGCTCCTGTTCACGCTCGTCAGCACGCTGCCGACGGGCGCTGCCGAAGTTCCCGACACGACGATCCCGCTGTTCGGCGCGACCGCCACGGACCTGCTGGGGTTCACGACGCCCGGCTTCGGCTCGGGCGGCGGCTTGTCGGCTGGGTTCGCGTCGGCGTTCAAGGTCGGCCAGAGCTGGGCGGTCGGGACGGGCGCGAGCTACCGGCACGGATCGAGCTACACGCCCGTGGCGGGCGGCGGCGAGTTGTCGCCCGGCGGCGAGGTTCGCGCCCGCGTCGGCCTCGAAGGCCCGCTCGGCGGTGGCAAGTATTTCCGCGGGGCGCTCGTGTACACGACCTCGGGCGCCAACGAGGTCAGCGGTGCAGGGCCAACGCTCATCGGCGACCGGGCGCTTGCCTACGCCGCCGTGAGCATGCCGCTGGGGAGCAGTAGTCTGGCATTGTACGGATGGGAGATGCGGCGTATGAGCCCGCGCAACGCCGATACCAACGCGGTCGTCGTGCCCCGCGGAAACGTCCTGGCGTTCGGCGCCCGCTTGGAGCGGCCGCTGTCGCCCAAGGTGACGCTCGTCCCGGTCCTCGAATTCCGGCACGAGCTGACGGGCCCGACCGACAAGATGGTGCTGCTCGGTTACCTCGTGCGGACCGGGTCGGATATCCGTTATCGCTTGAGCGGCCAGGCGACCGCCGTCCTACAGGCGCAGCTCGCGTTCGGCAGGCTCAACGACGACGGCGACAGCGTGTCGCTCGTCGGTCCGCGCCTCGGCGTGCTCATCGAGTGGTCGCGGTAAGTCGTCGCGTTGGGGTCGTGGTGGCGTTGGCTGCCGCGTTCGCGTGCACGGATGGGTTCGCCCCCGGCGCGCGGGTCAGTTTGGCCATCGTTCCGGTGTTCTCGGAAGCCGCGCCAGGCGTGTTGTCGGGAGACCTAGACCACGTTCGCATCTGCATCGAGCGCGTGCCGTCCGGTGTCATGGTGATCGATACCAGCGTTGCGGTGGACACCGCAGGCAACGTGGATCTCCCCCTCACCGTCCCGCTCCTCTCCGACCCCGAGCAATTCGAAATCCTGCTGCAAGGCGTCCGGTCGAGCGACAATGCCGTTTTGTACGAGGGGGTCGACACAGTAAAGGTCGCCGCGACATCCAGGACCCCTCCGTCCTTCGAGATCCCCATCTCGTACGTCGGACCTTGTCAGACGGGAGCCGGGTGCCGTGTGACCGTTGGACCGCAGCTCACCGCCCTCACGCAGGGCGACTCGATCCAAATGATCGTCCTGGTGGACTCAGCGGGGACTCCCGTACCCGGAGTCCCCGTCAGTCTGCTGAACCTCGATCCGGCGCTGATCCGCGTGGGCGCCGATCTGTGGGTCGTCGCGCGCACCGGGACACTGGGAGGCTCGGCGCGTGTCGTCGTTCAGATTCGCGGCTACGAGGACACACTGCGGCTCACTGTGTTCCCCCCGAGTGGCCCGCCGCCGGCGCCGGTCGTCTTCGCCGGGGACTCGACCGACGGGGCGGTCTCGAATAGCGGCGTGTTCCGGGTCAACCCAGACGGGTCGGCACGCTTCCGGTTGAACGATCGGGGGCGGTTCGGTGATGTGCACCCGCGGTGGTCGCCCGATGGGCGGCGCGTCGGGTTTACCTTCGATCAAGGGACTGGCCGGAACGAGCTGTTCGTCGGCGCCCTGACCGGCGACACCGTGGTGTCGCTCGTCTCCGACACCAGCGCCCGGCGGGCGCGCTGGAGTCCGGACGGCGTACATCTCGCATTTGAGTGCGGTGCCGGATTCACGACCCAGGAAGACGTGTGCGTCATCCCGGACGTCAGTGGTCCGATCACCGGGCTCAGCCGGGTGGGCGACGGGGCCGGCAGGGTCGTCGTGACGGACTTCGATCCAGGCAAAACCGACGGGCCCGCCTCGTTCGCCTGGGACCCCACCGACTCGAAGCGCCTGATCGTGGTGCGGGACAGCATGACCACATTCGGGCTTGCGAGCCGCTTCTGGACGGTGGGGTTCGACGGTCAAACGCCGCTGCCGCTCTCGCCCGCCGTCATGGACGTCGGGAATGGTCCCCTGACGATCACCGGCCCGTTCGACGTCACGTCAAACGGGGCGACGATCGTGTTCGCGGCCTCCGATTCGACGTTTACTCGCGAGCTGTACTTGATCGGGCGCGATGGCTCGGGGCTTCGGCAACTCACCAGCGGCACAGGTTTCGACGACCGGCCCCTTTTCTCCCCCGACGGCCGGCAGGTGTTGTTCATTCGCGATAGCGGCTGCTCGGTCGACTACTGGCGGGTGGACGCGCAGACCGGCGCCGAGACGCAGGTGAGCGCGGAAGGATGGTGCGATTTCAGCTCCGGCGTGCTGGGCCACGACTGGTCGCCCGACGGGAAGGACATCGTGCTCGTGGGTGGCGAGCCGCCCGGCGGCTTTGTCGATACGCGCATCTATCGCATTCCCGCGACGACCACGGCCGCGACGTACCTCCAGGATCGGCGGCTCATCGGCCGCGGATCTGATGCGGGTGCCTCGGTGCGGGACATCCAACCTAGCTGGCGACCGTGACGACGCGACGGCGTCCTTCTCCTACCACTGCGACATTCATCCGGGCATGACGTCTACAGTCGTCGTAAATCCGTAGCGGCCGCACCACATCTAGACAGTCGCTCCGGGGTATCCCATCCTACTGGTGAACCCCTTCCTCGGAGTGCCGTCATGAAGCGTTTTGGTCTGCTCCTCCTCGGTGTCCTGGCGACGACGATGTGCGGTGGTGGCGATGGCGGAACGGGCCCGACCCCGAATACCATCGCCGTGAACGGTGGCAACAATCAGGTGGGCGCGGCAGGTACCGCCTTGCCGGAGTCGCTGGCCGTGATCGTGAAGGATCAGAGCGGCGCGGTCCTGTCCGGCGTCACCGTCACGTTCGCGATCGCCGCGGGCGGCGGCGCCGTGTCGCCGGCGTCGCGCGTCACCGACGCCGCGGGCATCGCAAAGACGCGGCGCACCCTCGGTCCCAACGCGGGCACGCAGACCGTCAACGCCAGCGCCGGTACCCTCACCCCGGTTCAGTTCAGCGCGGTATCGCAGATCAACGGCGCCGTGAACATCGCCAACAGCACGACGGGTGCGGTGACCGATACCGTCGGCTCTGTCAAGGCTGAATCGCTCGTCGTCCTCGTGACCGACCAAAACGCCACGCCCGTGCCGGGCATCGCGGTGGCGTGGACGTCCGCCGGTGGCTCAGTGTCTTCGGCGTCCGTGCCGACGAGCGCGGCGGGTCTCTCCAAGGTGCGATTCACGTACGGCAACGCGGCGGGCATTCAGACGGCCACTGCGACCGTGACGGGCCTGGTCGGATCGCCGCTGACGGTCACCCTCACGGGGACGGCTGGCACGGCGGTATCGATCGCCAAGACGGCTGGGGACAATGGTTCGGCGGCGCCGTCAACGGCGGTGAACTACACCGTGCAGAGCCGGGACTCGCACGGGAATCCGAAGGGCGGCGTGACGATTGATTGGGCCGTTGGTACGGGCGGGGGGTCCATCACCCCGCCGCAGAACGTTACGGCCGCGAACGGCAACGCCACCGCCCAACGGACGCTGGGTAGCGGGCTGGGCGCACAAACGGCCGTTGCCACAGCAGCCGCGTTGCCGGGGGCGCCGGCGGACACGTTCACGACGACTGCAGCCATCGTTACGACGGTGCAGGTTGCGGACTTCTCCTTTACACCTTCCGTGCTCACCAACATTCCCTCGGGCACCACGATTACATGGGACTGGGGCACGGGCCCGACGGCGCAACACACCGTGACGTTTGAAGTGGCGGGGGCGCCCACGGACATTCCGGCCCGGACTTCCGGGAGCGTTGGACGGCAGTTCACCAACACCGGGACGTTCACCTATCACTGCGCGATTCACCCGAGCATGATGGGGAGCGTCACGGTCGTCCCGTAGTCTCGCGCCGGTACATCCATCCGCTCGTGAAATAGAGCACGAGGAAGACGGCCGTCACGAGGCTGACACTGTACTTCCAGATCGCGGGGGCATCGCTGGCCGAGAGCAGGCCTTCGATCGCCCCCGCGATCACGAGCAGCGTCACGACCGCGCCCACCATGAGGACCGCGACTCTCCCTTCCACAACCAACGCGTCTCGACGGGTTCGATCCCCGGGGGCGATGATCGCATGGGCGAGCCGGAACCCTGCGCCGGCGGAGATGAAGATCGCCGTCAGCTCGAGGACTCCGTGTCCCGCGATGAATGTCGTCAAATACCCGAGCACGCCGTAGTTCTTGAACAATCCAAACCCGAGTCCCAGCTCCATCCCGTTGGAGAACAACACCCAGGCGGTGTACAACCCCAGCGTGAGCCCCCCCGCGAACGCGTAGAGGGACACGCGGATGTTGTTGGTGATGAGGCCTGCCGCGAGGATGGGGCGGATATCTCCCTCGGTCTCGGCATACCCGCGTCCTTCTGCCTGGCGCTGCGCCGCCTCCTCAGCCCGGCTCACCATCACCGGGCGCACGATCTCCTCGGCGAGCGCCGGGCGTTGGCGGATCATCACGTAGCCCACCACCGCGGGCACGATGAAGATCACGAACGCCACGAGTACGTATGCCCACGACTGCACCACCGCCGCCGGGAAGTCGCGCAGCACGTAGCGTGCGAGCGGGGTCGGTTGGCGGCCGCGCGCGCGATACAGAGCGTTGTGGCCGGCGCTCACGACGCGCTCCAGGTACTCGATGACCCGCGGATCCACACCGTAGGTGTGAGCCCGCGCGAGGTCGGCCGCCACTTCGCGATACCGCGCCGCGAAGGCGGGGATCTCCTCTCCCGCGAGAGCGCCGACCCCTGAGCGCTCCATGCGCACCGCCAGGGTTCGAAACGCCTCCCAGCTTTCGCGCTTCTTCGCGACGAACCGCTCGGCGGTCACGGTGATCCGGCCCGCGGGCCCCCCCCCTCTCGCTCCTCCCGCGCCGGGGCGCGCGCGAGTCGCGAACCGGCCGCGCCGCTTCATCTGTTCCTCGGCGAAGACCTGCACCAGGTATCCCTGAACGTCGTGGGTGCGTCGCGGAATCCGATTCTCGAAACGCCGCGCCAGCTCGAACGTGAGGCGCGTCTGGACGGCGGGGTCCAGTTCGTTGATCCTCCCGAGAAAGCGATCGAGCAGGCGGAACTCGTCTTCCGTAAGCTCCGGAGGGCCCGTTTCGACCGGCTCTTCGGCTTCGGGCGGTGGCGCGATCGCGCCGAGCACCCAGTCGGTGGGCCGGTCGCGCACGACAATCGTGCCCGCGGCCATATCGCCCAGGCGCTTGTTGCTCTTCGAGAAGACGATCAGGAAGAAGGCCGGCAGGAACGGGAACAGCGGAAAGAAGCAATCGAAGATCCGGATGATCGATCGCACGACGGCCGCATTGGCCGTGATCGCCTGCCCGGTATCCATGACGACACGAATCCCGAGAACCTGTTTGCCCGGAGTCCGGCCGCCATTCAACGCCTCGAACAGCCCGAAGTACCCGAGGATGGAGCTGGACACGAGGAGTATGTACAGCGCCGCGGCCCAGCCCCCGCTCACCGACTCGAAACCGGCCCAGAGCGAGACGGCCTGACCGGCAAGCAGGAGCACGAGAGCGCTGGCGATCAGGATGAGGAGGTCGATGGTCAGTGCGGCGGTGCGGGAGCCCACGCCGGCCAGCTCGAGGCGCACCTCGACTTGCTCGGGCGTCTCCACCCCGTGCTGCTGCCGCAGGTCTAGCGGGTCTCGCGTACGCACCGTCACGCCTTCATCTTACCGCTTGCCTGCCACCCACGCACGGGAGCCACGCCGACATGTCGAATCTCAGGCCGATGCAGTTTGGGGAGATCCTCGACGCCACGTTCAGTATCTACCGGCGGCACTTCGCGCTGTTCATGCGCATGGGTCTGGTGGTCGTGTGGTTGCCGTCCGCCGCGTGGGTGTACTTCCAAGTGCGCTACGGCGGGACCCGGGGTCCGGAGCTGTTCGAGGCGTTCGATCAGCACACGGCCCGGGCACTGCTGATTCTGGTCCTGCTGCTTCTAGTGTCGGCGGCGGCGGGTCTCCTGCTGAAAGCAGGGACGATCCAGGTCATCTCGGACTCGTACCTCGGCCACGAGCCCACGCTCGCCTCGGCGCTGCAGCTGGGCGCCGCGAAGATTTTCCCGTTGCTCATCATCCTGATCAGTAAGTGGCTCGTCTTCATCATCATCTATTTTGTCGGCGTGATCGCTGTCAGTGTGGCTTTCATGACCGGGAAACTGGGCGGCGTCGCCGTCTCCGTCCTCTTCGGCGTCCTGGGAGGGGTGGGTCTTTGCTGGTTCATCGGCTTCGTCGCGTGCGGCTACGGAGTTACGACCCCGGCCGTCGTGCTCGAGCGCCTCTCCAGCTCGTTTGACGCATTCAGTCGCTCCTGGGATTTGACGCGCGGCTTCAGACTCAAGGTGTTCGGCGTCGCGGCCGTGACGTGGCTGATCGCCCAGTTGCTGCCGCAGCTCGTCGTGTTCACGATCAGCTTCGTGATCCTCAGCGCGTCCCCGGCCCTCCAACCGTTTCTGGTCGTCGTGACCTCCCTGCTCAGCATCCTGCTCGCGCCTGTGATGCCGTGTGCCCTGACCCTCCTCTATTATGATCTCCGGGTGCGGCGCGAGGCGTTCGATCTGCAAATGCTCAGTCAGGAACTGGGGATCACCTGATCGAGCTACCGCTCCGCCTCGCCCAGACCGCTGCGCCGGATTCCCTGCGGCGCGCCTTGGACAAGGTGTTCGCGCAGGCGGAATACCGCTGGACCCAGCCCGCCCATCCGTTGCGCTTTTTGCGCACCTGGTGGCTCGGTTTGCTCGACTGGCTGAACGGGCTGCAGACCTCGAGTCCCCTGGCGTATTACAGCATCCTCGCCGTCTGCAGCATCGGGCTGGTGCTCATCCTCGTGCACGTCGGGTACGTGGTGTGGCGCATCGCGCGGCCGTCGGTCAAAACGGGGGAGCTCAGGACGGGCGCCGCGCCGGCGCGGGTCCTCGACGCCCGGGCGCACGTGGCGCGAGCGGAGGAACTCGCCCGCGCCGGTCGCTACGCCGAGGCGCTGGGGCATCGCTTCCTCGCCGTGTTGCTCGAGCTCGAAGACGTGCAGGCCGTGCGGTTCCAGGCGTCGAAGACCCCGGCCGAGTACGTCGGGGAAGCGCGCCTCGACGACGCCGGACGCGCCGCGTTCACGGCCCTCGTCGCGCGCCTCTACCGGCACCTCTTCGGCGCGCTGCCGTGCGATGAATTGGAATACCGCGAGTTCGGCGCGACCGCTGAACAGCTGAGGCGGCATGTCCTACCCGCGTGAGCTCGGCCTCCTCGCGTTCGTAGCCGTGGTGCTCGTCGTGGTCGTGTGGGCCGCGACCCGCGGCCCCGAGGGCCCGTCCGCGGATCTGCGTACGTCCACGCTCCTCACCGGACCGAACGGCAGCAAGGCGCTCCACGAGGTCCTGGTGCAGCTGGGCCATCCGTCGCAGCGGCGTCGCACATCGCTGTTCACTCTCGCGCAAGAAGGCACGCAGCGTCCCGCGCTCCTCGCGATTCTCGATCCACCGATGTGGCTCGAGTCCGCCGAGCTCGAGCAGGTCGCCTCGTACGTGACCGGCGGGGGCGCGGTACTCGCCGTGGGCGAAGGCGGAGGCCTTACGGGTTGCGTGGGCTGGGAGGCTGTACGCGCGGACCATGGTTTCAAGGGCGACGGTGTCTCCGTTCGTTCGCCGCAGCCTGACCTCCATCTCCCGCGCGCGACGGTGGTGCTCAAACGACGGCTGGAGCGACGGCTCGAAGGGCTCGCCAAGCGTCGGGTCGGGCGATCGGAGAATCCGTGCGGGACCCTGGTGCCGCGCGTCATCGACACGCTGCTCACCGCGAAGGACGGACGCCCCGTGGCGGTCCGCTTGCACTACCGCGGTGAGGGCAGCATCACCCTTTTTGCCGACGCCGATTGGTTCCGCAATCAGGCGTGGCGCGACAGCGATGCGCCGCGCGTGCTCCTGCCTCTCCTCACCGTTGCCCCGCGTGGCCGGGTGACCTGGGACGAGTACCATCAGGGCTTCGGAGAAGAGTCGTCGATGGGCGCGCTCACCTGGAGCTGGGTGCGTCGCTCGCCCGGCGGGTGGGCGATCGTGCAGCTCGTGGCGATCGGGCTCGTGTGGCTGGCGGTGACCGCGGTGCGGTTCGGTCCGCCGCGGTCGGTCATCGAGCGCCGCCGCCGCTCGGCGCTCGAGCATCTCGAGGCACTCGGCGCCGGCCTCGAGAGCGCCTCCGACTCGGAGGCCACCGTTCGGCGCATCGTCGCGGGCTTGAGACGCCGGCTGAGCCGGGCGGGACATATGGGCGGCACGGATCTGAAAGGGTGGTTGGAAACGCTGGAGCTGGCGACGACGACGCCGCGCGGACGCGGAGCGGTGCGCCGCCTGCGGCACCTCATCACTCAACGCGGCGGCGCGTTCCCGGAACGCGCGCTCGACGCCGCCCAAGCCGTGGAGGATGTGTGGCAGGAACTTCGCCCGCGAACGACGCGCGACACATTCTAGAAGCGATGCGCCAGGTGGTGCTCGGCCAGGAGGCGGCGACGCGCGAAGTGCTCATCTGCCTCCTCGCCCGGGGCCACATCCTGCTCGAGGGCGTGCCGGGGACCGCCAAGACGCTGCTCGTGCGCACGCTCGCCCTCGCGCTCGAAGCGAAGTTCGTGCGTATTCAGTTCACGCCCGATCTGATGCCGGCGGACATCACCGGGATCACGCTCCTCACGGGCGCGCACGAGTTCACCTTCCGGCCAGGACCCATCTTTGCGGACCTGCTCCTGGCTGACGAGATCAACCGCGCGCCCGCCAAGACCCAAGCGGCCCTGCTCGAAGCGATGCAGGAGCGCACCGTGACGGTGGACGGCAAAAGCCACCCCCTCCCCGCCACATTCACCGTGTTTGCCACACAAAACCCGATCGAGTTCGAGGGAACCTACCCGCTGCCGGAAGCGGAGCTCGATCGCTTCATGATCAAAGCGCTCGTGGGGTATCCGGCGGCGCCGGTGGAGCAGGGAATCCTGACCAGGTATGTCGAAGGGTTCGAGGCCGACCGGCCCGAGACCTACGGCGTGAAGCCCGTCGCCAACGCCGCGGGGCTCGAGCGCCTGCGGGCCGCGGTAGAGACGGTGCGCGTGGAGCCGCGGATCACCGGATACATCACCGCGATCGTGCGGGCGACGCGCGAGGCCGCCTCACTCACGCTCGGCGCCAGCCCGCGTGCCGGGGTGGCACTGCTCAAGGCCGCGCGCGCCGCGGCGTTCATTGAGGAGCGTGACTACGTGATCCCCGACGACGTCAAGCTGCTCGCGCCCGCCGTGCTGCGGCACCGTGTCAGCGTCGCGCCCGAGCTCGAGCTCGAGGGCGTCACCGCCGATCAGGCCCTCAAAGCGATCCTCGATAAGACCGAGGCTCCCACGGCTTGAGCGGTCTCCTGCCGACGCTCCTCGTCTTCGCGATCCTGTTCGCGTTCACGGGTCTGTGGTACGTGCTGGGAACGTGGGGGCAGGTGCTGTTCACACGTCGGGGGCTCATTCTCGGCGCGACAATATCACTGTTCGGTCTCCTCGGCTTCTGGGTGCCGTGGGCGCTCGACGCGATGCTCGTTGCCGACCTGGCCCTCGTGCTGCTCGTGTGGCTCGATGCCGGTCTCGCCGTGTCCGTGGATCAGGATGGCCTGCTCGTATGGCGCGAGCCCCTTCCCGCGCTGTCTGTCGGCCACGCGGGAGAGGTCTCCTACCGCTGGAGCAACGGCGGTCCGCGCCGTGCGCGCCTCCGGGTGCGCGAGATCCGTCCAGACCTCTTGGGTGGCGTGCAACCGCCGCGCACAATCTCCGTCCCCGCCGATGGCGACATGCGCGAAGCGCTCTCGGTGGTGCCGCTGCGCCGCGGCAAGGAAGAGTCGGGCGGCTTCGTCGTGGATAGCTACGGGCCCCTGGGACTCGGCCGCCGGCGGGCGCGCGTCGAGCTGCCGTGGGAAGTCATCGTGTACCCGCCCCTCGTGTCGATGCGCCTCCGGGCGTCAGTCGCCGAGGCGCGGCGGCGGCGCGATGCGGGCATGAAGGCGGTCCGCGAGCTCGGCGAGGGGCGGCTCTTCGAGTCGTTGCGCGAGTGGGTCCCGGGCGACGACATCCGGCACATCGACTGGAAGGCGACGGCGCGGCGCCGCAAGGTCATCACGCGCCAATACGAGGCCGAGCGCCGCCAGCAGGTGCTCCTCGTCCTCGACCTGGGCCGACTCATGACAGCCGACATCGCCGGAGGCGTGGCGCGGCTCGACTTCGCGGTGCAGGCGGCGCTCGAGTTGGCGTACGCGGCCTCGCAGCACGACGACGACGTCGGCATCATGACGTTCGCCGACGGCGTACAGCACTTCGTCGCGCCGGAGCGCGGTCGTTCCGGTGTACGCCGCGTGTTGGACGTTCTGGCCGTGGTCGAGCCGAAGCTGGTCGAGCCCGACTACCCGGGAGCGTTCCGGTATCTCGCGGCTCGGAACCGGAAGCGCGCGCTCACCGTGCTGTTTACAGACGTGATCGACCGGTTCGCGTCCGACGCGCTCGTGGCGAACGTCGCGTCGCTCCGGCCGCGCCACGTCCCCCTCGCCGTGACGCTCCGCAATCCGGAGCTCGACGCCGTCGCTGCGCTGCGGCCGACGGACGCGCGCGGCGCGTTCCGCAAAGCGGCTGCGGAGGAGCTGCTGCACGCGCGGGAGGAGGCGCTCGGCCACATGCGCCGGGCGGGCGTGTTGGTGATCGACGTCACACCGCAGCGCGCGGCGCAGGCTGTCGTCTCGAAGTACGTCGATCTCAAGCGGCGCGGGGTTTTGTAACCTGCTGTCTGGCCCGGGGATGGGCAGAATTGTATCTTCGAGCACCTTCTACGACCGGTCGGCCACACTGATGCGTCGTCACCACAAATTCATCTGGGTCTTCGGGCTGCTCGCCGGGCTCGCCGTCGCCACCTGCCAGTTCCCCACCGACAAGAGCAACGACGTGTACGTCACCATAGAGGCCCCATCTCAGGTGGTGCTCGACGGGGACGAGATGACGGTTCGGGCGCGGGCCTGGCAGGAGGTCGGTGGGGTTCGTGACACGGGGAATGTCGACGATATCGCCCTGTCGAACGTGGATTTTCAGTGGTCGGTGTCCGTCGGCACGATTGCCCGAGTGCAGCCGGACGCGCAGGGGTATGCGACCCTCCAGGGCTTGAGCCCCGGGGTCACGGACATCACCGCACGCGCAGCGGCGTTTGAGCAATCGGACGACGCGGCGTTTCCGCTCCGGGTGTCCAACTTCCTCGAGATCGACAGCGTGACGCCGTCCACGATCAAGTGGGGGGACAAGATCACGCTGTGGGGGGTAGGGCTGCGGTTCGCGTTCTCCGTGAGTCTTCCGGGTAGCCCGCTAATTCCCGACACGCTCACATACACCGAATCTCAGGGTCTCAGCAGCATGCAATTTTGGGTGCCGCAGCCGGCGCGTACTGACCGCCTGTTCGTGCTTGGGCCGGGCATCTTTTTCAGTCCCCCGGACAGCGTCGCCGTGGATACGCTGGATTTGTACGAGCCGAATACCACCAGCCCGACGCTCTTGAGTCTCGACGGCCCCGGGCCGTACCCCACGATTCCCAGCGTTTTGTTCTACAACCCGGCGTTAGCCTTCGAGGAGCTGCCGCGAGATACGGCGCAGGGATACGACTGGTACCGGTTTACCCACAGCGATTCAGGCCGCGCGATGACCTTCATTCTGAGGCCGGAGGGCAATATCGACAGCACCGGCCTTTTCATCGTGTTGTCCGACTCGATCCTGTTCTCGGGAGGGGCGCACGGGCCCGGCACGCTCGGCTTCACCTGGTTCATTACGAGCGAGGGGTTCTACGTTTGTCCGCGCGGCGGCTTCAGCCCGAACATGGTGCGGTCCGACTCGATGATCCTGGCGCTCAAGACCCAGCCCCGTTACGTCGCGGGCAATACGGGCTTCCACGTCCTCGAGTTCTACAGCAAGCGGCTCAACTACGCGATGGTCGCGCTCGACGGCTATCTCACCTCCGATCCTCGGATCCAACCCGACCGCTTCGAAGAGAACGACATTTGTACGGGGGCCGACGATCCGGCGAAACGGATTAACGTCGGGATCGGCCCGCTGGGTCAGTTCGTGGACACCCTGAACATCGACAACCCCCACGACCTCGACTGGCTGCGGTTCCATGTCAGTCCGGTGTTCGCCAGCGACAGCACGACGATTCGCATCCGCAGTCGGCCGTTCGGCCCCAGCTTCGATCGATCCGACATCGATCTGTACGTGATGGACACCACGCTGTCCTTCATAGGGTCGGTCTCGGAAGTCGGTTCCCGCGACTCGATGCGGCTCGCGCTCGCGCCGGGAGACTATTATCTCGCGGTCGTGGATTACGGGGGCGAAGCCATGCGCTACAGCCTGTGTATCTCGGTTCGCTCCTCCTGCACGCCGCCGATCTTCCCGGGAGACCGGGTACCGGAGAATACGGGCCCCGCGCTGTCACGCTTGCGCGCGATGGGCTCCGCCGCTCGGCGCCCCGATGGCCACCCGTTCAGCGTGCCTGCGAGTGAGCTTCGCGGCTCGTCGAGGTCCCCATTCCGGCGTCCCTGATGGAATGCCTCAAGTGCCACACCCCGCTACCCGATAACAGCAAGTTCTGTTTCGCGTGCGGGGCGGATCAGACGGGCGGCGCCACCGCCGGGACCACGAGCGCCGAGCTGGCCGGCCTCCAGGGCCGGCTGCAGCGCATCGTCGAGGGCAAGTACAAGATCGAGCGGATGGTGGGGAAGGGCGGCATGGGCGCCGTGTTCCTCGCGCACGATCTGACGCTCGACCGCGAAGTGGCCATCAAGGTGCTGCCACCGGACATCTCCCAGGACCCGAAGGTCATCCAGCGCTTCCAGCAGGAAGCGAAGACCGCGGCCAAGCTCGACCATACGAACATCATTCCGATTTACCGGGTCGAGAGCGAGGGCGGCCTCAACTACTTCGTGATGAAGTACATCGCCGGCACGTCGCTGGAGGACGTGCTCGAGCAGCACAAGCAGACGCTGACCGCCGAGTACATCCAGCGCGTGCTATGGGAAGCCGCGTGCGCCCTGGGCCACGCGCACCAGCGCGGCATCGTGCACCGCGACGTGAAGCCCGCCAACATCATGTTCGACCACGACGGCCGCGTGATGCTCACCGACTTCGGCATTTCGAAGGCGCTGCAGGCGGCGAGCGGATTCACGGGGACCGGGATGATCATCGGCACGCCCCACTACATGGCGCCCGAGCAGGCCAAGGGCCAACCCGTGGACGGCCGCGCCGACCAGTACTCCATGGGCGTCGTGGGCTACCGCATGATCACCGGGCAGCTGCCGTTCGGCGGCGACTCCGTGCACACCATCCTCTATAAGCACATCTTCGAGCCCGCGCCGCGGACGAGCAGCATTCGGCAGGACATGCCGCCCCACCTCTCCGAATCGATCTCGCGCGCCCTCGCCAAGGAGCCCGACCAGCGGTATCCGACGATGGAGGACTTCGCGACGGCGGTGTGGCCGGAGCAGCCCGTCTCGGCGCCGACCAAGGGCGGCAAAGCCGCGGCGACCTCGCGCCGGCCGCCGCCGCGCCCCAAAGGGCCGGTTACCGCCGACACGCCGACCGAGGTGACGAGCGCTCCCACGACGCCGATTCCCAGGGCGGGGATGAAGGTGGGCGCCGGAGCGCCCGATGGGCCAAAGAAGTCGCGCGTCGGGCTCGTTGTGGGTTTTGCCGTCGTGGCTGTGGTGGGTGTGGGTGGCTACTTCGCGCTGGCGAACAAGAACTCCGCGGCGCCGCCGCCCGTCACGCCGCCGCAGCAGGCGACCCGCGCGCCAGTCGAGACGGTTCGCGTGGCGACTCCGACGCCAGCCGTCACGCAGACGCCGCGCCGCCAGACGCCGCCGCGCCAGACCACGCCGCCCCCCGTGCAGGCGGCGTCGGGCTTCATCACGGTGAACTCTGACCCGCCGGGAACTGTGTTCATCGACAACCGCGAAGTCGGGTCGACGCCCGTCGTCGAGTTCACCGTCCCCGCGGGTCGCCACTCGATTCGCGTCGAGCGCCCCGGCTTCAAGACGAAGAGTGAGAGTGTGGACGTCGGCGCCAATGCCACTGTCCGCAAACGCTGGGTCTTGGACCCGGAAGGATCGGACTGATGCGTCACTCCCTGTTGCTCGTCTCCGCGCTGCTCGTCCCTGCCGTCGTTGGCGCGCAGGACGTCCAGAACGCCACGCTGCGCCGAGCCCGGGCGGCTTACGACAACCTCGACTACCGCCAGGCCCTGAGCCTCGCGCAGACTGCGCAGCGGGAGCGCCTCAACGGGTTCGACCGGGCCCGCGCGTACGAGGTCCTCGCGTTGACCTACAGCGCCATGGATTCGATCCTCAAAGCGGTCGGCGCCTTCAAGGAAGTCATCCTGCTGGAGCCCGAGCTGGAGCTGGACCCCAATCGCACGTCGCCTAAGGTGTTGAGCGCCTTCCAGGTCGCGCTCACCCAGGTGCTCGTCGTGCGGCAACTGCGTGTGGACAGCACCGACTTCGTCGGCGGGCAGGGGGCAGTGGCGATCCGCTATACGGTAACGCAGCCGGCGCGCGTCGTGACGCGCGTGACGGGCGGCCAGGCCCCGATCAAACTCGACTCCGTCGCCGCCAACGGCCAAGTGAACCTGCGCTGGCCCGCGCGGCTCGCGAGCGGTGATCCGATCCCCCCCGGCACCTACACCGTGGTGGTGGAAGCGACGGTCGGGCAGAACAGCTTCTCGGCATCGCAGCCGATCCGCGTGACGCACGGCGCCGTCGACACGTTGCCCCTCCTCGTCAGTCTGCCGGGCTACGAATACCTGCCGGAGACTGAGGTTCCGCCCAAGAGCTGGAAGCCGATGGGCTTGGCGCTCGTGTATTCGGGAATCGCGATCGCCGGGACGTCGGCGCTGAGCCAGGGGGACCTGGGGTCGGCGTCGTTGCGTGAAGCGGGCGTCATTGGGGGCGGCCTTATGGTGGCAGGGTTCGTGGTCATGTTGCGCAAGCCCGCGCCCCAGCCGGCGCGCGGCAACATCCTGTACAACCGGTTGCTGCGCGAGCAGCTCACGCGTCGCAACGCCGAGATCGCCCAGGACAACGTCCGCCGGCGCCAGCAGGTCGCGTTGCGAGTGGTGCCGTTGCCGCGGGCGGGAGGGGTCCGATGAACCGGCGGTTGGGCGGTTGGGCGGTTAGTGCGATGGCGGTCGTTCTAACCGCCTACCCGGCTAACCGGCTATCGGCGCAGCACGGGAGCGTAGGCGTGCAGCTGGCCTTCGGCGACTACCGCGAGGTGTCGTCGGACTTGCACTACCGGGGAGGTGGCGGTGGCGTCGCGGCATCGTTCACGTACAAGAAACTGGGGATCGAGGGCTCGGTCTTGGGGCTCACCTACGATCCGGTGGCGGGGAGCAGTGCGACCGCCTCGTTCAAGGCGACTCAGCTCGACGTGCGCGTCCGCTATTACATCGCGGGACCAGTGAGCGCCGAGGTGGGTTTCGTGAATCGTAAGATGAAGCCGGAGTTTGAAGCGCAGTCGGTGGGAGCGGTGCGGGCGGGGGCCCGGATGTCCTACCCGCTCGGTCCCGGTGTGAACATGGGGCTCCGCGCCGGCATGCTCTTCGGCTCCAAGTTTTCGGGCGGCGGCACGGTGTCGGGCGTCGGCGCGCTGGAGCTGGGACTGAACATGGCGGTGGATGCGCTGCGCGGCCGGCTGCGGCTCACGGGGGATTATGACTTCCAGCGCATCGCGCGCACAACCAACGGCGGCGGCGGCGACGTCCCCGTGCCGATCCAGCAGGCGATGGGTCGGATCGGGTTGGCAGTGGCGTTTTAGTTTCGTTGCCTGCCTAGCGGTCGCGACTCCGCTCGCGTCCCAGGTCGTGACGGGCGCGGTCGTGGACTCCGCGACGGCCGCGCCGGTCGGCGAAGGGTTCGTGGTACTGCTCGACGCGGGGGGTCGGGAGGTCGCGCGCACTCTGACCGGCGTTGACGGACGCTTCTCGCTTCGCGCGCCACGGGCCGGCCGCTACCGGGTGCGGTCCGAACGAATCGGATACGTCGCATTCGTCGCTCCGCCCTTCGACCTCGCTGACGGTCAGACCCTCACCCACCAGTTGAGCGTCACCGCACTCCCCGTGCAGCTCACCGCCGTCGAAGTCACCGGTCGCACGACCTGTCGCGTCCCCCCCGATCGCGCGGAGGTGACGGCGGCGGTGTGGGAGGAGGTCCGGAAGGCACTCGCCGCCGCCGTGTGGACCGAGCGCGAACGGATCTACCGGTACCGGACCGTCGCCTTCGCACGGGATTTGGACGAGAGCCGCAACAGGGTTCTCACGCAGGTGAGTGATACGCAGGTCGGTCATGCCCGCGCTCCCTTTTCCAGCATGCCTGCGCCCGACCTGGCGGCGCGCGGCTACATCGTCGCCGAGGCGGAGTCCATTTCGTACTATGGACTCGACGCGATCGTGATTCAGGACAGCACCTTTCTCGCGAGTCACTGCTTCGGGTTGGGGCGCCGAGAGCTGCGCGGCGTGCCGCAGGTAGGGCTGTCATTCCGGCCCGAACCGCGTCGCCGGCTCCCCGATGTCCGGGGCGTGCTATGGCTCGATGAAGCGACCGCCGAGCTTCGCGTTCTCGATTTCAGTTACACGGGAGTGCCGGAAGGTGTGACCGACGAACGGATCGGCGGAACGGTCGAGTTCCTGAGGCTGCCTTCAGGGGCGTGGATCATCCGCCGCTGGGAGCTGCGCATGCCGCGCCTGGCGGCCGAGATGATCGCGACGGCGTACGGCCCATCCGGGCGGCGTGTGACGGTGCGGGGTTTCCGAGACCGTGGCGGCGAAGTGCTGGAGATCCACGCGCTCGACGGGAAACGAGTGTACCCGCCTTGAGGGACCGTCGCGGTCGCCTTACGACTTTCGTGGTGTGCCCGCGATGATGGTGAGGCTGTCGAAGAACCCGGGCGTCAGTGGGTATTGATCGGCGTCGGGGAAGCGTGCGGTGCACACCCGCACCATGGCATCTATGGGCGACTCGTCGCCGTGCGGGCGCGGCGTAATCCCATCCCGGTTGAAGGTCAGCGCATAACGCGCGACGCAAGCTCGCTTCGCGGCATTCCGTCCGTACATGTAGCGTCGATACTGAACCGCCAAGCTCTCCGCGACCCAGGCAGACTCCGCCTGTAAGCGCCTGAGATACGCTCGAACGTCCGCGTCGTACGCGACTTGGGCCTGGGCGGCCGTGTCGGGATTCCAGTTGTGTTGCGAGCTCAGGCATTCGGCGAGCCGACCGGTAGCGGCCCCTATCGCCACCTTACACTGCGCCAGATCGTGCTCGGGGTGGGCGCAGGCAATGGCTAGCAAAAGGACAGGCAGGGTGAGTCGCATGATTGGTAGGGCTATGCGCCAGCCGCGATTCGAACGCGGGACCTTCGGCTCCGGAGGCCGACGCTCTATCCAGCTGAGCTACTGGCGCGTGAACGAGCGCGTAATCTACTGACCCATCACTCGCTACGGTACTCTCTCACCGGACCGTGAGCGTCCCCCGCAGCCGGATGTCCTTGGACGACGCCCCCACCATCACTCGTACCGTCCTCGGCTCGACGACCCAGTGCAGGTCGCGATCCAAGAGCCGGAACTCCTCAGGACCGAAACGGAACGTGACGGCACCCTCTTCGCCCGGCCGAAGCCGAATCCGCGTGAACCCCTTCAGCGCGATCACCGGCTGCGCCACGGAGGCCAGCTCGTTGTGCAGGTAGAGCTGGACGACCTCATCTCCTGCCCGGTCACCCACGTTCTTCACTCGGCACCGCACGACCCCAGGCTCGATCTCGAGGTTCGAGTACTCGAACCGCGTGTAGCTCAGGCCGAATCCGAACGGGAAGAGCGCCTGACCCGTCAGATCGAGATAATCGTCGCCGCGACCCGTGGGCTTGTGGTTGTAGTACAAGGGCAGCTGCCCCTCGGCCATCGGAAACGTGATCGGCAGGCGTCCCGCGGGGTTGTAGTCGCCGAACAGCACGTCCGCTACCGCAACGCCCCCTTCTTCACCCGGATACCACGCGTCGAGGACGGCCGCCACGCGATCGAGCCATGGCATCGTGATGGCGCTTCCTCCCACGAGCACGACGATCACCGGCGTTCCGGTCGCCGCGACCGCTTCGATCAGGTCCGTCTGGTGGCCGGGGAGGCCGAGGAAGGCGCGGTCACGGAACTCGCCTTCCTCTATTCCTGCGACGATCACGGCAACGCGGCTCGCGCGGGCCGCCGCCACCGCGCTGTCGATCTGCGCGCGCCAGCCGTCCGCGAGTCCCGCGTCCCATACGAGCTTCACCCTCGCGTTGCCCGTGGCTTCGAAGTACTCGAGGCGGATTGCGTGTGAGGTACTGGGCGCGAGGTGCACGTCCACCAGGCGTTTCCCGTACGAGCGCTTGGCCCAGTCGTCGATGAGTAGACGTCCGTCGAGAAAGAGTCGGTAACCGTCATTGCCCTCGACGCCGAGGCGGCGCACCCCGGTGGCCGGTGCTACCAACGTCCCCGTCCAACGCACTGAGTACCAGTCGTACGGGATCTCGGGGGCGGGGGAATTGAGGGTCCAGCCGAAATCGACGCGTGCGTCGTTCCTGGTGACGCGGGGTTGTCCATCGAGCGCGGGGTTATCGAAGTACTCACCGCGGAGGCCACCGGGGAGCTGCTCCGCGGGGACGACGGAGTAGTCCGGATTCACGCGGCCCGGACCCGGAGCGTAACGCACCGTCGTCCCCGCCGGGACGGCGCCGCGGATGCCATCGAGAATCGACGTGCGGTGAATCCCCGGGCCACTGTAACCGCCCAGGCGCGCTTCGCTCGCGTCGGTTCCGATCACCGCGATCGACCGGATCGCCTTCGCCAGCGGGAGCGCGCCGTTCTCATTCTTGAGCAGGACGATCCCGGCGCGCGCGGCCTCTCGTGCCAATGCACGGTGCGCAACGTTGCCGTTCCAATAGGCTGCGCTGTCGGGGTTCACGTACGGATGCTCGAAGAGCCCCAGATCGAACTTGACGCGCAGCACCCGCGCAACCGATGCGTCGATGACGGAGTCGGGCACGAGCCCGCGGCGGAACGCCTCGAGATAGGGCCGGTGCTGTGGGTACGACGACTGGAACACCACGTCGAGTCCGGCCGCGAACGCGTCCTGGGTGGCGCTCGCGGTACTCGCCTCGGTGTGGTGCAGCACCGTCGCACCGCCCGTGGCCGCGGCGTCCGAAATGACGAACCCGGGAAAGCCCCAATCGTGTTTGAGGAGGTCGCTCAAGAGCCAGCGATTCTGCGTGGCCGGCGATCCGTCGACCGAGTTGTATGCCGTCATGACTGAGCGCGCGTGTCCCTGCGCGATGGCCGCCCGGAAGGGCGGGAAGAAGCGTTCTTCCAACGTGCGTCGGTCGGCATCGATCGGATAGCTGTCCCGGCCCCCTTCGCCCACGTTCGCCACGAAGTGTTTGGGGGTCGCGACGATGCCTCGGCGCTCAAAGGCGGAGACGAACGCCACTCCCATGAGCGACGCGAGGAGCGGATCCTCACCGTAGGTCTCCTCCACCCGCCCCCAGCGGACGTCGCTCGCGATGTTGACCACCGGGGAGAGGACCTGCCGGATGCCGCGGCTCCGCGTTTCGCGGGCGATCGCGTCGGCGACTCGTGAGACGAGGCTCGTGTCCCAGCTTGCGGCGAGCGCGATCGCCTGTGGGAAGACCGTCGCGCCGGGGCGCGCGAGGCCGTGCACCGCCTCTTCAAACGGGATGATGGGGATGCCGAGGCGGGTGCGCTCGCGGAAATAGCGCTGAATGGCGTTGATGCGTATCGCGTGGGCGCGTGCCGCGCGACTGGGCGTGGTGTCCGGAACGTCGATTTGCAGTCCGAAGATGCCGTGCGAATAGTCGTGCGACGTGTCGCCCAAATCGCCGGGGATCATGAACAGCTGCCAGAACTTCTCGTCCGGCGTCATGCGACCGAGCAGGTCGCGGACGCGGGCGTCGGTGGGGTCGCGAGCCTGAGCCGAGAGGCTGCCCACGCTGGCGAGCAGCAGGACAACGCCTCGGGTCCATCGCATCATGTGCTTACTCAGTCGGGGCGAGAGGATTTGAACCTCCGACCTCCTGGTCCCGAACCAGGCGCGCTAACCGGACTGCGCTACGCCCCGTCACTACGAGTTGGTAATGCGCCCAGAGGGAGTTGAACCCCCAACCTCTTGATCCGTAGTCAAGCGCTCTATCCAGTTGAGCTATGGGCGCGAGGTGGGCGGTACAAGACTCGAACTTGTGACCTCCACGATGTCAACGTGGCGCTCTAACCAACTGAGCTAACCGCCCGAGTGACAGACGCCATGACACATGACGCCACGCTGCCACGGAACAAGCGCGTGAAACTTGGCGTCGTGGCGTCGTGGCGTCAGTTGTTCAATAGCGGGGGTGGGATTTGAACCCACGACCTCCGGGTTATGAGCCCGGCGAGCTACCAGACTGCTCCACCCCGCGTCGCTTGTGGCTGCTGCTAAACCGTCTTGGAGAGCGGGAAACGGGACTCGAACCCGCGACCCCAACCTTGGCAAGGTTGTGCTCTACCAACTGAGCTATTCCCGCGCGCTGCGCAAATCTAACCGCTCAAAGGGGCGCTTTCTACCAGCCCTACCGGCCCCTGCCGCCTGTTTCCTGGAGAGTGGAGGCGAGGGGGATCGAACCCCTGACCTCGTGAATGCCATTCACGCGCTCTCCCAACTGAGCTACGCCCCCGTTATATTTGCGGCCCCCCAAAAGTCCCGGCGGGAACACGGCATCTTACCGGGACGTTATGGCGGTGTCAAGCGATTTTCCTGTATTTGATGAACTTTTCCCCCCTGTGCGCTGTATCACAGGACGAACTTTGAGCCCCCAAATGCCCAAGCAGACACGCAAGAAGAAGACCACGCGTCGCCCGGCCCGCGCCACGAAGGCTGCGGCGCCCGCCCCGGCCCCCAAGGCCGAGGTGAAGGCGAAGGCCCCCGCCAAAAAGCGGGGGCGGCGTCGGGGTCTGCTCACCGGGCTCGGCCACCACGAGCACGAGCGCGACATCCTCGACCAGTACCTGCACGAGGTCTCGAAGACTCCGCTGCTGACGCAGAAGGAGGAGATCGCCCTCGCCCGGAAGGTCCGCGCCGGCGATCAGGACGCGATGCAGGAGCTCGTGAAGCGCAACCTCCGCTTCGTCATCTCCGTGGCCAAGAAGTATCAGAACCGCGGCCTGCCGCTCACCGACCTGATCGGCGAAGGGAACGTCGGGCTCCTGACCGCCGCCCGGAAGTTCGACCCGGACCAGGGCGTGAAGTTCATCTCTTACGCGGTGTGGTGGATCCGCCAGGCGATTCTGGCTGCGCTGGCGCGGCAGGGCCGTACCGTGCGCGTGCCGCTGAACCGCACGGCCGATCTCTCGCGCATCGTGCGCACGGCGGAGTACCTGCGCCAGACGCTGCGGCGCGAGCCGACGCCCGAAGAGATCGCGGACGCGACCAAGCTGTCGCTCGAGGTGGTGCAGTCGCTCGCCGCCCTGAACACGGGCGACGTGCGGCTCGATGCGCCGCTCGATCCCGACGGTGACCGCTCGTTGATCGAGCGCTTCATCGCCGAGGATCTGCCCGACACCGAAGATCAGGCGATGGACCGTTTCTTGTCCGACGAAATCGAGCAGGCGCTCAACACGCTGCAGCGTCGCGACGCCAAGGTGTTGCGGCTCTACTTCGGTCTCGATGGTGGCCGCGAGCACACGCTCGAAGAGATCGGCGGCATGCTCGGCGTGACGCGTGAGCGCGTTCGCCAGTTGCGCGATCGCGCGCTCAAGCGACTGCGCGACGGAGACGTCGGGAAAGCGTTGGCGAGTTTCGCGGCGTGACCTAGCGACGCCACGTCGCCACGACGTCAAGACGCCAAGAGCTCATGGTTCTTGGCGTCTTGGCGTTTTGGCGTCTAGCTTCTAAGCCGTGATCGAAGCGATCGGCCGCCGTGCCGTCGCCGCAGTCGAGGCGGTCGGCCGAGTCGGCCATTTCCTGATGGACACCGTGCGCGCGCTGCCCGACGTCGCAACCTGGGCCGGGCCGGCGATCGTCCAGATGCGCCGCATCGGTGTCGATTCCATCCCTGTGACGCTGTTCATCGCCGCGTTCACGGGCGTCGTCCTCGCCCTCCAGGCGTCCTACACGTTCACGGGCACCGTCCCGCTCTACTTCGTCGGCACGCTCGTCGGTAAGACGATGATGCTGGAGCTGGGGCCCGTGCTCGCCGGCCTCGCGCTCGCCGGCCGCGTGGGGGCGAGCATGGCCGCCGAGCTGGGCACGATGAAAGTCACAGAGCAGGTGGATGCGCTCGAGACCCTCGCGTACGATCCCCAGAGCTATTTGGTGGTGCCGCGCGTCCTCGCCGGCACCGTGATGTTTCCGATGATCATCGCGTTCGCGATCGCCACCGGGATCGCCACCGGATGGTTGACGAGCCTGGTGCTGCTCGACCTCTCGACCCCGGATTTCCTCAAGGGATTGAAGCTGTTCTACCGCTTCAAGGACACATGGTTCGGACTCTTCAAGAGTGCGACATTCGGTGCGACGATCACGCTGGTGGGCTGCAGCGTCGGACTCTCGACGCGGGGCGGGGCCGAGGGGGTCGGCAAAAGCACCACGCGCGCCGTCGTCTATTCCGCGGTGTTGCTCCTGCTGCTCGATGCCTTCTGGGCCGTGCTGCTCCTGTGATCCAGTTCCAGGACGTGCACAAAGCATTCGGGCCGAAGCCCGTGCTGACGGGTCTGTCTCTCAAGATCGCGGACGGCGAAACGCTCGTGATCATCGGCTACTCGGGGACGGGGAAGAGCGTGGCGTTGAAGCACATCGTCGGCCTGTTGCACCCCGATGCCGGCGACGTCATCGTTGACGGCCGGGCCGTGTCGGAGCTCGATCGCGATGGGCTCACGGAGCTGCGCCAGGGGATCGGCTATGTCTTCCAGTTCGCGGCGCTCTTCGACTCGATGACCGTCGCGGACAACCTGGCCCTCGGATTGCGCCGCCGCCGCCTCTCGGACGAGGAGATCGACGACCGTGTGCGCGAGGCGTTGGCGCTCGTCGATCTGTCGGGCACGGAGGAGCGGCTTCCCGCGGAGCTGTCGGGTGGGATGCGGAAACGCGTCGGGATCGCGCGCGCCATCGCGCTCCGCCCGCGCTACATCCTCTATGACGAGCCGACGACGGGGCTCGATCCGGTCACCTCCGCCGTGATCGATCGCCTGATGGTCCGGACCCGCGAGCACCTGGGGGTCACCGGAGTCGTGGTGACACACGACATGCGCAGCGCTTACACGGTCGGCGACCGTATCGCGATGTTATACGAAGGGCGGATCCGTCAGGTCGGGACAGTCGCGGAGATTCAGGAGACGGAGGACCCCGTGGTGCGGCAGTTCATCGAGGGACGCCCCGAGTGAAGCGCGAGAACGAGTTCGCGGTCGGCGTCGTCGTCATCGCGGCGCTCGCCCTGGTCGTCGGCGGCGCGTTGTGGCTCTCCGGCGCACACCTCGGCAGGACCGAAGCGGTGTACACCGCGCGCTTCCGGACCGTCGGCGGGCTGGGCGTCGGCAACCCGGTCGTGCTGCGGGGCGTCCGGGTTGGACGAGTGGAAGGCATCCGCCTCGCGCCCGGGAACTGGGTCGAGGCGGATCTCAAGATCTACTCGGGGGTCACGCCGCCCGTGAAACCCGCGGTGATCGCGGCCTCCGCGTCCCTGTTCGGCGAGTGGGCCGCCACGCTCATCTCGGGCGATCCGCCGCCCAACGATCCCAACATCCGCCAGGCCCTCGCCGAGGCGCAGGGGGCGGGAGGCGGGAAGTGGCCGGGCGCGACGCTCCCCGACATCGGCCAGCTGACGGCGCAGGCGAGCCGCATCGCGACCGACATCGGCACCGTCGCGGCGCGCGTGCAGACCGCATTCGATTCCCAGGCCGTCTCCGATCTGCGGCGCTCGATTCACGATTTCGGCCAGATTGCGGATCGTCTGGCGCGCGTGACGAACGAGCAGGCGGACGTGATCGGCAATGTGGGGTCGAATCTGAGCAAAGGATCGGACGTGCTGGCCCAGGCCGCCACCGACCTCCAGGCGGCACTCGGGCGCGTGGATTCGGCGACGAACCAGGGGCAGCTGGCGACGATCCTCAACAACACCGCCACCGCCAGCACCGACCTGCGCTCGGCGTCGCAGGACTTTCGCGCCCTGATGAGCGCGGCCAACAGGAACCAGGAGAGCCTGGTCCGCACCCTCGTCTCGGCCGACACCATCTTGTCGCGGATCGCGAATCGCAGCGGCACGCTCGGCCTGATGGTGGGCGACTCGGCGCTGTACCGTGAGACGACCCTCACGATGATTCAGCTGCGCCAGCTCCTGTCCGACATTCAGGCGAATCCGCGGAAGTACTTCACGTTCAGCGTGTTCTAGGGATGCCCCGCAAGAAGGAGAGTCGCGCCCAGCGCGAAACGAGCGCGGGAGGGGTCGTCTTCCGCCGCGAGGAAGGCATCGCGCGCTTTCTTTTGATCCGGGATTCCTACCGGAATTGGGGGTTCCCCAAGGGCCACCTCGAGTCTGGGGAGCCGCCAGCCGAAGCGGCGCGCCGCGAGGTGAAGGAGGAGACGGGACTCGAGGACCTTGTGTTGCACGGGCCGATCAAGGTGATCGATTGGTACTTCCGGTTCCGCGGCAAGACGATCCACAAATACTGTCACTTCTTCCTGTTTGAATCGAAGCGCGGCGAGCCGGTGCCGCAGGTGGATGAGGGCATCACCGAGTGTGCCTGGTACCCGCTCGACGAGGCGCTGAAGACGATCAGTTACGACAATGCGCGCGACGTGCTGCGCCGCGCCGCCGAGATGGAACGTGCGCTCGTCCAGGTCGAGGAGCCGTGACGCCGGTCGTGCCCGTGTTCCACCCGCGTCGGGAAGCGCGCCGGGCGGTGCAGCAGGGGTATCCGCGGGGAAGGGGAAGCGTGCGGTTGTGTCGCGACCTGCAGGGTGTCGAGCGGTTGCTGCAGCAGCGGCTCGTGGACGCGGTGGTGCTCGACGTGCGAGCCTGCGCGCCGGATGGCATCGGCTTGCCCGCGCGCTTTCCGCGCATTCCGATGTACGCGCTCTCCGCGGTGCGGCCGGACGATGGGTCGCTGCTCGCTTCGTGTCAGCGGGCCGGCTTCGCCGGCGTCCTGGTGGAGGGGGTCGACAACGCGGTGGCTGGGGAGTGGATTGCGGCTCGCACGGCGCAGGTGGCGCGGCGCGCCGCGCTGGCCGACGCGCCCCGCCTGCTGAGGCTTACCGATCGGCTGCAGCTGGCGGCCTGGGAAGAGGTGCTGCGCCGGGCCGGCGTGCCGACGCAGACCGGCGACGTCGCCCAAGCGTTGCGCGTGACGCGGGAGCACCTGTCGCGGGAATTCGGCGCCGGGGGCGCGCCCAATCTGAAGCGCGTGATCGATTTGGCGCGGGCCGCCTGCGCCGCCGACTTGCTGGGGAATCCCGGGTACACGGTGCGCACCGTCGTGCGCATCCTGGGCTACGCGTCTCCCAGTCACCTGGCCGGTGCCGCGCGGCGGGTGGCGGGCGTGATGCCGCACGAGCTGCGGGAATTGGGGCCCCGCGGGGTGTTGGCGAGGTTCCTGCGCGGGAGGACGAGGTCACGTGTATGAAACGACGGTGAAAGACGGCGAAAGTCGGCGGAGGGCGGCGGGGACCGTTCGCCGTCCTGCGGCGTCCTTCGCCGTCTTCCGCCGCCCTGTTTCATGTGATATTTTTCACAATCTCCTAAGGGCGATTCCATGGCGACCGATTCGATCCTCAGACCCGGCGAGCTGAAAGACATCCTCCTCAAGGAAATCCAGGCGGCCGACCTGGCGGACATCGACGTCCGCGAAGTCGGTACCGTGCTGGAGGTGAAAGACGGCATCGCCCGAATCTACGGGCTCACCTCCGCGATGGCAGGAGAGATGCTCGAGTTCACCGTGTCCGAGACTGGGGAGAAGATCACGGGCCTCGCGCTGAACCTCGAAGAGGACAACATCGGGGCGGTGATCTTCGGGGATTACCTCCAGCTGCGCGAGGGCGACGAGGTGCGGCGCACCGCCCGCGTGCTCGAGGTGCCCGTCGGGCCGGCGATGGTGGGGCGCGTGGTGGACGCGCTGGGACGGCCGGTGGACGGTCTCGGCCCGGTCCACACCACCAAGAGCCGCAAAGTGGAGATCGTGGCACCGGGCATCATCAAGCGCCAGCCCGTGAAAGAGCCGCTGCAAACGGGGATCAAGGCCATCGATTCCATGATTCCCATCGGACGGGGCCAGCGCGAGCTGATCATCGGCGACCGCGGCACTGGCAAGACCGCGATTGCGATCGACACGATCATCAACCAGAAGGGGCAGGGCGTCATCTGCGTGTACGTGGCGATCGGCCAGAAGAATTCCACGGTCGCGGGTGTGGTGGAGCGGCTCAAGGAGCACGGCGCGATGGAGTACACGATCGTCGTCGTCGCCTCGGCCGCCGAGCCGGCGCCGATGCAGTACATCGCCCCCTATTCGGGCTGCACCATGGCCGAGTACTTCATGTACGACGAGAAAAAGGCCACGCTCTGCATCTACGACGATCTGTCGAAGCAAGCGGCGGCGTATCGCCAGCTGTCGCTCGTGTTGCGGCGCCCGCCCGGCCGCGAAGCGTATCCGGGCGACGTGTTCTATCTCCACAGCCGCTTGCTGGAGCGTGCCGCAAAGCTCTCCGACGAGATGGGCGCTGGTTCGCTCACCGCGCTGCCGATCATCGAGACGCAGGCGGGCGACGTCTCGGCGTACATTCCCACCAACGTCATTTCGATTACCGACGGGCAGATCTTCCTCGAGACCGACCTCTTCTACTCGAACGTCCGGCCGGCGGTGAACGCCGGCATCTCGGTCAGCCGGGTGGGTGGTAACGCGCAGATCAAAGCGATGAAGCAAGTGGCCGGGCGGTTGCGCCTCGACCTCGCGCAGTACCGCGAGCTCGAAGCGTTCGCGCAGTTCGGTTCGGAGCTCGACCCCGCCACGCAGCGCCAGCTGGCGCGCGGGGCGCGCGTGGTCGAAGTGTTGAAACAACCGCAGTACCAGCCGATGCCGGTCGAGCAGCAGGTGGTCGTGATTTTCGCCGTGACCAACGGCTTGATCGACGACGTGGACGTGCCCAAGATCAAGGCGTGGGAGAAGGGTCTCCTCGAATTCATGGCGGCCCAGCACGCGGCCCTGGTCGGCGAGATCAAGACGCGCAAGGCGCTCTCGGATGAGCTGAGCGGCCGCCTGCGCAAAGCCATCGAAGAGTACAAGACGCTCGGCAGTCCTTCTCACTGATGGCGAAGCCCCGTGAGCTGAAGCGGCGCATCCGCTCAGTCCAAAACACGAAGAAAATCACGAAGACGATGGAGCTCGTGTCCACGTCGAAGTTGAAGCGCGCGCAGGACCGCGTGGTCGGGGCGCGGCCTTACGCCCAGGCGCTGGCCGAAGTCATCGGCGATCTGTATTCGCCGGCGCTCGCCGAGCGGTTCCCCCTGTTGCGTCAACCGTCCCACGGTGTACGGCGCACCGCGGTCGTCCTGATCACGTCGAACCGGGGACTATGCGGCGCGTTCAACGCGAACCTGATCCGTGAAGCGCGGCGGCGCATGAAGGAGCTGGAAGAGCAGGGCGCGCAGGTGGAGCTGCACCTCATCGGCAAGAAGGGGATCGGGTTCTTCAAGTTCACGCGTCGCGCGGTGGCGTCGCAGCGGATCGACATCGGCGACCGGCCCACGGCGGCTCACGCGGCGGAAGTGATGGAGCCTCTGATCGCGCAGTTCACCGCCGGGACTCTCGACGCGGTGGACGTCGTGTTCGCGAAGTTCAATAGCGCGGTATCGACGCCGCCGACGACGCTCCGCATCCTCCCCGTGACTCCTCCGCGGACGGCGGAAGGCGGCGAAGGGCGGCGGAAGACGGTCAACTACATCCTGAAGCCCTCGGCCGAGGCGATTCTCGAGTCGCTGCTTCCGCTCTACGTGCGCAATCAGATGTATCGGGCGCTGGTCGAGACGGCGGCGGCGGAGCACGGAGCGCGTCGCACCGCGATGAAGAACGCCACTGACGCAGGGAGCGACATGCTGGACATCCTGCAGCGCACGTTCAACCGCGCGCGGCAGGGGCAGATCACGCAGGAGCTGGCCGAAATCGTGGGTGGAGCTGAGGCCCTGAAAGGATAGGTACTGGGTATCGGGTACCGGGTACCGGGTTAACACCCGAGCGACCCGATACCCGGTACCCGATACCCGATACCCAAGGAACCACAATGGCGACGAGAACCAAGACTGTTCCAAAGGCGCCCGCGGGCGAAACGAAGTCCAACGTGGGCAAAGTCGTCCAGGTCATCGGCCCGGTGCTCGACGTCGAGTTCGAGCCGGAGCAGCTCCCCGAGCTGTACAACGCCCTGATCGTCGAGCTCGAGGGCCGCCGGGTCGTGGTCGAGGTGCAGCAGCACATCGGCCGTAACCAGATCCGCGCCGTGGCGATGAGCCCTACCGACGGCGTCGTTCGGGGCATGCCGGCCGTCGACACCGGTTCACCGATCATGATGCCCGTCGGCAAGCCGGCGCTGGGCCGGATCCTCAACGTGGTGGGCGATCCGGTGGACGAGGGCGAGCCGATCCCGGCCAGCGCGGAGCGGTGGCCGATTCACCGCAGCCCGCCGGATTTCGTGGATCTCGAGCCGAAGACGCAAGTGTTCGAGACGGGGATCAAGGTCATCGATCTGATCGCGCCGTTCGTGAAAGGCGGCAAGATCGGACTGTTCGGTGGCGCGGGCGTCGGCAAGACCGTCGTCATTCAGGAGCTGATCAACAACGTTGCCAAGGCGCACGGCGGCAAGTCGGTCTTCTGCGGCGTGGGCGAGCGCACGCGCGAAGGCAACGACCTGTATCTCGAGTTCAAGGAAGCCGGCATTCTCGAGAACGTCGCCCTGATCTACGGGCAGATGAACGAGCCGCCCGGCGCGCGGCTGCGTGTCGGCCTCTCGGGACTCACCGTCGCCGAGTACTTCCGCGACGTCGAAGGGCAGGACGTGCTCGTTTTCATCGACAACATCTTCCGGTTCACGCAGGCGGGCTCCGAGGTCTCCGCCCTGCTCGGAAGAATGCCGTCGGCCGTTGGCTATCAGCCGACGTTGGCGACCGAGATGGGTGAGCTGCAGGAGCGGATTACGTCGACCAAGAAGGGCTCGATCACGTCGGTGCAGGCGATCTACGTGCCCGCCGACGATCTGACCGACCCGGCACCGGCGACGGCCTTCTCCCACTTGGACGCGACGGTCGTGCTCGATCGCGCCATCGTGGAGCTGGGGATCTATCCGGCCGTGAACCCGCTGTCGTCGTCGAGCCGCATTCAAGACGCGCAGTATCTGGGCGAGCGGCACTACAAGGTCGCCACCGAAGTGCAACGGATCCTGCAACGCTACAAAGATCTGCAGGACATCATTGCGATTCTGGGGATGGATGAGTTGTCCGAAGACGACAAGCTGCTGGTGGCGCGGGCGCGCCGAGTGCAGCGGTTCTTGTCGCAGCCCTTCTTTGTCGCATCCCAATTCACCGGGCTCGAAGGGAAGTACGTGAAGCTCGAAGACACGATCACCTCGTTCGAACGGGTCGTGTCGGGCGAGTTCGACCACTTGCCGGAGCAGGCGTTCTATATGGTGGGCGCGATCGACGACGTGGTCGAGCAGGCCAAGAAGCTGGCGTCGGCCTGATGCGCGTCACCGTCATTTCCCCCGAGCGGTCGCTGTTCGACGGCGAGGCGGAGGCCCTGGTCGCGCCCGCGTTTGACGGCCAGGTGGGGATCCTGCCACGCCACGCCCCGTTCATGACCCTGCTCGGCGAGGGCGTGCTGAACGTACGGGGCAAGGCTGAGTCGACGAAGTTCCGGGTGGCCGGCGGCTTCCTCCAGGTGGTGGGGGACGCGGTCCGAGTGGTAGCTGGGAGCGCCACGCCGGTGTAGCGGGAGGCGAGGACCCGGTACGGCGTGTGAGCCGCGTCACCTGGGACGCGGCTTTTTGCATTTTGCGGCTTGACAGGCAAGCGGGGGGTTCTTAACGATGTGGCGGCTTAAACCTACCCTCGACTTGTGGAGGCAGGCATGCGGAAGTTCTTAGGCGGTATCGTATTTGTCGCCCTGTTGGTTTCCGTGCCCGCGCTGGCCAGCGCTCAGCGCCGCGCCGCTGCGGCTCCGGGCGGTGCCAAGCACGAGTTCGGTCTCGACGTCTTCGCCGGGTATGTGAAGCCCGATGGCGCGAGCGGCGGAATCGCGCTCGTCACCCCAATCAATGTCCGCGTCGGGCTCGTGAAGGCCGGCAAGATCATGTGGGAGCCCCGTTTCTCACTCGACTTCAGCACGGTCGGTGGGACGACGACGTACGACTTCGCTCCTGGCGTCAATCTGCTGTACGCGCAGACCCCCGGTGGCCACCGTCGCGGGATGTATCTGACGGGCGGCGCGGGGTTGGACATTCTCGACCAAGGCGCGACGAGTGGGACGGGCTTCTTGCTGAACGCCGCGGTCGGATGGCGTAAGCCGTACGGCTCCGGCGCGTGGCGCTATGAGCTCGGGTTGCAGTGGTCGTCCGAGATCAAGGACGGCGCCGTTGTCATCCAGCCGTCGACGCTCATGATCGGTGGCCGGTTCGGCATCTCGCTCTGGCACTAAGATCTTCTTGAATCAGGCGCGGCGTTCCGGAACATCGGAACGCCGCGCCTTGCGTCGGGTACCCTGAGCCGCACGCTTCACGACTCGAAATCCAAAGGAGATTCGTATGCGTCGGTCTCTCGCGCTGTCCGTGCTGGTGAGCGCTCTCGTTGCGACGCAGGCGACGGGGCAGGCGACCGGCATGCCCAACTTCAACGCGCCGTACCGTGCGTTCACCCGCTCAGAAATCGGGATCATCTTCAGCTTCCCGAACGGCGGCGGCACCGGCATCGAGGGCGCGTATCGGATGTCCAGCGGCAAGTTCGACATCGGCTTCCGCGGCGGCATCTTCGACCCCGGTGGCGCCGGCTCCACGTTTCTGCTTGTTGGCGCGGAGGCGCGGCAACGAGTGTTGTCGCACACCGTCGACTTTCCCCTCGACGGCGCACTCGTGCTCGGGATAGGTGGAGCGTTCGTGAGTGGCAGTTCCACACTATTCGTGCCGGTGGGCCTGTCGCTCGGGCGGCGCATCGATCCGGAAGGATCGAGCGTGAGCATCGTCCCGTACGTGCAGCCGACCGGAATCCTCGCCGCCGGCAACGGCAATTCCGATTTCCTGTTCACGCTCGGCTTGGGAGCCGATTTCAGGCTCTCGCCCCGGTTCGACGCCCGAATCAGCGCTGGTTTAGGTGACTTGGAGGGTGTGTCGCTTAGCGCCGTGTGGGTGCATTAGGGCGACACAATTGACTTGCCGTCGCCGGTTTCCTACCGTAGGCGGAGTTTGGCCGGGGCCCGGAGATTCCGGCTCTCGGTTTCCACGCGAGGGAGGATACGCATGAAGCGCATCATGACGGTTTTGGCGTTGTCCGCGGTCGCGGCGTCGCCGGCAGCGGCCCAATGGGCGGGCATGCCAGTCTGGAACAGCCCCAAGGGCGGCACGGGCGTCACGATCAACGGTGACCTCGGCATGCCGAACAGCAACGGCAAGGGTACGGCATTCGGCGCTCGGGCTACGCTCGGCCTCGCCAACCTTTCCGTGACGGCTGGCGTCGTATCGTGGAAGCCCAAGGGTGCTCCGGAAAGCTTCACGTCGGTGGGTGGGAACGCCGCGTTCAAGATCATCGGCGGCAGCTTGATCCCCGTCGCGCTGAACTTTCAGGTTGGCGCAGCTCGGGCGGCCGCTGCGAACGCCGTTCCAGCGACAACCCGGATCACCGCGGGTGGCGGCGTTGCGGTGAGTGTGCCGACCCCCGGCATCAGCATCGAGCCGTACCTCTCCATCACCAACCGCTGGAACAAGGTGTCGGGCATCTCCGGGACGAACTCCAACCTGGGCTGGACCCTTGGCGCCAACGCCAACTTCGGGATGTTCGGCGTGCACCTCGCGTACGACTCCGAGAAGGTCAGCGGTGGCACGGTTGGAACATTCGGCATCGGTGCCCACGTGGCCCTGAAGGCTCCCATCGGGATGTAAAGCTGCTAGCTTTTGAGGGCGCGCCGTTCCGGCGCGCCCTCTTTTTTTTCTGGGAGATCCGTGACTCGTTCGATCGCGCGCGCGGGCCTGATGACGCTGGCCCTCACGGTGAGCGCTTGTGCCCTCACCTTCGACAGCACCGAGCTCGGCGTACCCACGTCGCTCGCCGAGCCGGCATCGGCACCGGTGCAGGGCACGCCGTTCAGGGTCACGCGCCATCCCGTCTTCCTCTTATGGGGGGGCGTCGCCGTCGCTTCGCCCAACGCCGAGGACGTGCTCGCCGGTCAGGTGGGCACGGCCTCGCGCATCGCCAACCTCAAGATCAAGGTTCGCAGCCGCTGGTCGGACTTGTTGATTACGGCGTTGTCCTTCGGGGCGATCGTCCCGAAGTCGGTGACCTTTGAAGGTGTGGTGGTGCCCCGGTAGGTGATCCCCGGGCTGTCGCCCGGGGTCAGCCCTGCACCAGTGCCTTGACTAGCGCCGTCGTCCGCTCGCTGGCGCCTCGTCCCTCTGCCACAACCGCTTTCGCCGCGGCGCCCGCCTTGCGCCGAGCCGCCGCGTCGTGGTGCCACACCAACCACTGCGAGTGCAGCGGGTGGCGCGCGTCGCTCGGGAGCGCGACCGCGGCGCCACGGTCCAGGAGGAGCCCGGCGTCGCGGCTCATCTGCCAGTGCGGGCCGACGACAATCGGCACGCCGAAGACCGCCGGCTCGAGCACCGAGTGCAGTCCGGCACGGTGGAAGCCGCCGCCCACGAACGCCACATCCGCCAGCGCGTAGAGATCCGCCAGGATGCCCACGCGATCCACCACGATCACCGGTCCCGGCTTGGCGTGCTCGAGCTGGGAGAGGCGCACTGGCCGCGAGAGCTTCAGGTCCTGGAGGCGCTGCGCGATCCCGGCCAGGTGGTCGGGATTGGGTTCATGCGGAGCGAGCAGGAGGCGTGCGGTGGGAAGCTGGACGAGGAGATCGGCGAAGGCGGGAAGCAGAACCGCTTCGTCGCTCGGCCAGGTGGAGCCGGCGACGATCGTGAACGTGTTCGCGCCCACTTCGCCGAGCCTGAGCAGGGGCTCGCGGGTGCGGTCGAGCCGCTCCGCCCGTTCGGCCACGCTGTCATAGCGCGTGTCGCCCGTGACGGCGATCGCCTCCGGACGCGCGCCGAGCTGCTCGAGACGCTTCCCGTCGTCGTCGCTGATGGTGCCGATCCGGTCGAGCGCGCGGTACGCGGGCTGCGACCACTGGCGGGCGGGCCAGCGCAGCCGCGAGCTGTGCGGGGCGACGGTGGCTGAGATGAGGCCGAGCTTCACGCCGCGGCGCGCCGCCGCGAGCGTCAGCTCGGGCCACACATCGAGCTTCGAGAACACCAGCGCCGCCGGCTGGAGCGCCTCGAGCACGGCTTCCACATCGGCGGGGCGATCGAGCGGCAGGTAATCGGCGAAATCCACGGGCAGGTTGCGGGCGAGCCGTTCGGCGGAAGGCGAGAAGAAAGTGAAGGCCAGCTGCCAGTCCGGTTGTTCGGCCCGCAGGGTTTCGAGCACGGGCTTCGCTTGCAGGCCTTCGCCCACGGACGGCGCGTGCATCCACACGAGGGGGCGCTTGGGGTCGCGGTGCTTCTCCGCCCACGCCGCGAGCCGGGCGGCGAGGCCGCGCCGACCGTCGAGCCCTCGCGCCAGCTTCTTGTCGAAGCGGGCCGCGAATGGCGCCGTGCGCGCGGCCAGGTGGACGCTGAGACGGTAGAGGAAGGGCGGCCGCTTCATTTGTCAGGCACGAACCGGTCGCGTGCCGGCATCACCACACGCGGCAGTGTTTGCGCGTTCATGACCTGCCCGTCCGCGATGATTTCGTTGCGCCACAGCAAGAAGGCGACGAGGCCGTACACCTCGTCGGGGGTGAGCGACCCCGGTGCGTCGAGCGGCATGGCGCGATTCACGTAATCGTAGAGCGTGGTAGCGAACGGCCAGTAGTTGCCGACGGTCTTTACGAGACGCGGGTCGCGCCCGAAGGGGAACCCTTGTCGGGGATCGCGACCCACCAACCGATCGTAGGGCCCTTCGGTGCCCGTCCGGCCATGACACGCCGCGCACTTGCGCGCGTAAATCGCGGCGCCCTGGGACGGCACACCACTCCCCGGCGGCAGCCCCACGCCGTCGGGCCTCACGTCGATGTCCCAGGCTGCGATCTCGTCGGCGGTCGCGGGCCTCCCGAAGCCAAACGTCTGCTCCCGGTCCCGACTGCCACAGCCGCTTGCCAGGATTGCGAGTACGGACAGGACCGCTGTTCCACGCACGCTCAACCTTCGAGTCCGAACACGACAGTCCCGTCCCTCCGCACCTGCCACGCCCGGATGTGATTGAAATGGTACGACGTGCCGAGGCCACGCGCTGTGCGCAACTGGTCCAGGGTCGGTTGCACGTAGCCGGTGTCGTCCACGGCGCGGCTCAAGAGCATCGTCTCTCGTCCGTCCCAGTTCCACAGGTAGCGGAACCGCGTATGGCACTTGGGGAGCGCCGGCTGCTGTACCTCTGCCGGCGCCCACCGACGACCGCCGTCGGTGCTGACATCCACGCGGGTGATCCGGCCGCGGCCGCTCCAACTGATTCCGCTGATCTCCCACCAGCCCTTGTCGGGGAGCGTCACGGGGTACGCGGGGAACGTGATGATCGACTTGGCGTCCATGACGAAGCTGAATTGTCGCGCCGTGTCGTCGGCGAGCGGATCGGTGTACTTCGACGTTTCCTCCCGCGTCTGGAACGGCCGGTCCGCGATCTCGATACGCCGGATCCATTTCACATTCGCGTTTCCCTCCCAGCCCGGCAACACCAGGCGGGCGGGGTACCCCTGTTCGGGCCGCAGCGCCTCGCCGTTCTGGCCGTAGGCGAGCATGCCGTCATCCCACGCCTTGTCGATCGGGATGCTCCGGGTCATCACGGCCGCGTCGCCCCCCTCCGCCAGGAACCACTTTGCACCGGGCTTCACGCCGACCTCGCGGAACAACGTCGCGAGGGCCACGCCCGTCCATTCGCTCGTGCTGGTGAGGCCGTCGATGTGCTGCGGCGACGAGTCGGGCCGGATATTCCGGTAGCTCGGCGTCCCGTTGCCGGAGCATTCGAGGAAATGAAGTCGCGACACGCTGGGGAAGCGTGTGAGGGCCTCGAGATCGAAGACGGTGGGGCGTTCGACCATGCCGTGGACGAGGAGTTTGTAACGTTGCGGATCGATGGCCGGAACGCCGGCGTGGTGTCGTTCGAAATGCAAGTCCGCCGGCGTGACGATTCCGCGCAGGTTCTGTAGGGGCGTGAGCGAGGTGCCCTGATTGCGCCCGATGGGAATGCGTCGCGGGCGCTCGAAGGGTGAGCGCTGACCGAGTTCGCTGGTGGGCGCGCCGGGGATCTTGGTCGGGTCCGACGGCACGGCGGGGACGGGCCCCTGGGCGAGCCCCGACCGCACGGCGGCGTGAGCCCCGAGCGCGCCCACGGCCGCCGTGAGGAGGTCGCGGCGCGAGATTCGTGCGTCTGTCATCGATGCTCTTAAGCTAGCCTCCGTTGCGGCCCTCGGCACCCGGTCGCAGTTTTCGGACACCATGACGATGCCTCGTCTGCTGCTTGGCGTAGTCGGGGCCGCGCTCGTGTGGGCCGGCACGCGGGTGCATCCTCCAGACGCCGCGGTCGCCCCGGACGCCAGGTCGTGTCGCGCGTGCCACCAGCAGGTCGTCACTTCGTTCACTCAGACCGCACACTTCCATACTTCTGCCGAGGCCACCGCTCAGTCGGTCCGAGGACGCTTCTCACCCGGGCACAACGTGCTCCGTACCAGGGCGCCGGGCGTCTACTTCCAAATGGATACCCGCAACGGAGTGTCGTACGAGACCGGCGTGGATTCCACTGTGGGGCGCTCGCGGACGGAGCAGATCGACATCGTGATCGGGTCGGGCCGCAGGGGACAAACGTATCTCTATTGGAGAAGCGGGCTCCTGTTCGAGTTGCCGGTGTCGTACCTGACTGGACCAAGGCAGTGGATCAATAGTCCTGGCTATCCGGATGGCCAAATCGATTTTGGACGCGTCATCGTCCCCCAATGCCTCGACTGCCATAGTACCTCGTTTACGCTCAATGCCGATCGCCGCGCGTCGAGGTACTCGAGGGAGTATCGGCTCGGCATTTCGTGCGAAAAGTGCCACGGTGACGCGCGCGAGCACATCCGGTATCAGGCGTCTCATCCGGAGGACACGACCGCCAAGTACATTCTCAATCCCGCGCGGTTTTCCCGGGATCGGCGAGTCGACAACTGTGCGCTGTGCCATTCGGGTGGACGGGACCCCAGGAAGGCGCCGTTCTCCTACCGGCCGGGAGCGATCCTGGATGATTACCTGGCGCCTCCCTCCACCGCGCAGGGAGCGGTTCCCGATGTCCACGGCAACCAGGTGGGGCTGTTACAAAGCAGCAAGTGCTTCCGCTCGAGCCCCGAGATGTCTTGCTCGACATGTCACGACGTTCATCGGCCGGAACGAGACGCTGCCGGGTTCGCCCCCAAATGTCTGACGTGTCATGCGATCGACCAGCACCCGATGGCCGCGCAGATCGGCGACCGGATGATGACGTCCTGCATCGACTGCCACATGCCCAACCGAAAGTCTCGCGCCATCGAGATCAACACCGCGACGAATCGGTTCGCGTTGCACTACCGTAGCCACGCGATCGGGATCTATCGGGACGTCGCTGCCGGCGTGCTGCGGTCGGCCGCGGAGAAACCATGAAGACGGCTCTGGCATGGTTGGTCACCGTGAGCGGGGTCTTGTCCGCCCAAGCGTCGCACCTGGGCCGGATCGACTTTGCCACCTCGGGCGCGCCGGCGGCTCAAGAGTCGTTCATCCGCGGCGTGCTCTTGTTGCACAGCTTCGAGTACGGCGACGCGGCCCAGGCCTTTCGCGAAGCGCAGCAGCGCGATCCCGGATTCGCGCTCGCCTACTGGGGCGAGGCGATGACGTCCAACCATCCGCTCTGGAACGAGCAGAACCTGACCGCCGCGCGTGCGGTCCTGCTGCGTCTCGGCCCGACGCCGGCCGCTCGCCGCGCCAAGGCGCCGACGCCCCGGGAGCGCGCGTATTTGGACGCGGTCGAAATCCTCTTCGGCGAGGGCGCCAAGGCCCGCCGCGATACCGCTTACTCGCTCGCCATGGAGCGGTTGGTGACGCGCTTCCCCGCCGACCGCGAGGCCCAGGTGTTCTACGCGGCTTCGCTGCTGGGTCTGAGTCAGGGCGTCCGCAACGTTCCGACGTACATGCGGGCCGCCGCCATTCTCGAGCCCGTGTTCCGCGCCAATCCGGAGCACCCGGGCGCGGCGCACCTGCTGATCCACTCTTACGACGACGCGGCCCACGCGCGTCGCGGCATGCCCGCGGCGCGCGCGTACTCCCGCATGGCGCCCGACGCCGCGCACGCCCAGCACATGACCACGCACATCTTCCTCGGACTCGGGATGTGGGACGAGGTGGTGTCGCAGAACGAGATCGCGTCCGGGCGCGATCACGCCGCGTGGGCGCCCGACCACTACACCCAATGGCTGGGGTACGGCTATCTCCAACAAGGGCGATACGAGGACGCGCGGCGGCACCTCGACCGGATGCGCCAGAACGTGAGTTTGGGCCGCCGCGGCCTCGCCGTCCTGTCGCAAATGCGAGCCGAATACGTCGTGAACACGGAGCGGTGGGACAGCCCGTTCTTAGGCTGGGACATCGATCTCACGTCGGTACGTGCGAGAGACGCGGCCGTGGACGCCTTTGTCGCGGGCCTCAGTGCCTTGAAACGCGGTGACCGCGCCGGTGCCGACCGCGGCCTGGCGGATCTCGCCGTCGTAAATCAGAACCGTGCCGCAGTCCCGGGGCAGCAAAGGGACCAGGTTCCTGAAGTCCTAGAGAAGGAGCTCCGGGCACTGCTGCGGCAGGCCGCCGGGGCCACCGGAGATGCGGTCGCGCTGATGCGGCAGGCGACGGCGCTCGAGGACGCGATGCCCGTCGAGTTCGGGCCGCCGGGAGACGTGAAGCCCGCGCACGAGCTGTTCGGTGAGATCCTGCTGCAGGGCGGCCGCCCGCGCGAGGCACAGCGCGAGTTTACCCACCAGCTCGGTCTGGCTCCGAAGCGCGCGATGTCACTGCTCGGCTTGGCTCGTGCCGCGGCCGCGGCCGGGGACAGCACCGTCGCGGCGCGGGCGTACGGCGAGCTGCAGGAGATTTGGCACCGCGCCGATGCGAACCTGCCGGCGCTCGCCGAGGCGACTCGGTACCTCGCAACGCGGCGCTAGTCGGGGCGCCGCTCTTCGACCACCTCGATCGTTTTACCGGCCGGGATCGGCCCCGCGACCGTCTGCTGCTGCCCCGACGGCCAACGCACCTCCAGCGAGGCACCGTGCTCCGCGGTCCCGAGACCGAAATACAACGGCAAGTCGCTCTGGGACAGGTAGCCCGATTTGCCGTCCAGGACCTTGAGGATGCGCCTGCCGTCGGGGAGCACTACGGTCACCCGCGCGCCGAGTCCCTGGCGGTTTGAGGCGGTTCCGTGCAGACGGACCGTGAGGGCGTTGACGTGCGGTCGCTGCGCGAGGTTGCTCACGAGCACCTGGGGGGGCCCGTTGAACTCGTTGGTCACGATGTCGAGATCGCCGTCGCCGTCGAGGTCGAGCGCGACCGCCGACCGTGTGCCGAGCGAACCGATCATCGTGAGCCGGCCGTCCTCGGGGTTCCCCGCGGCTCCCCACCGGCAGCCGAGAGCTCTCGCGCCGGGATCGCGGCAGACGCCGCAGAAGAACTCAGCCCGGTCGGCGCCGCTGCAGTCGAGCGTGAACCAGACCCGCTCGGTCACGCCCGTCGCCCGGGGCTCGACGCCGACGAGGAATTCGCTGGGGAGGAAGTAGCGTCCCGCGGCGTTTAGCAGCACTGAGTTGATGCCGTAGCGATGCGGAAAGTTCATCCCCGCACTGATGAAGATGTCGTCCCAGCCGTCGGCGTTGAGGTCGTCGACGCTCGGCCCCCAGGGCCAGTACGTCTCGACGCCGATGGAGTCGGAGACCTCTTGGAAGGGGCCGCCGCCGCGGTTCGCGAACAACGCATTCCCGAAGATGAATCCGCGCTTCCCGGTCGGGAAGAAATCCGGCGGTGCCGGCGCGGTATCCGCCTTGCGGGCCTCCGCCGCCCAGTCTCCCGGCGCAATGTTGACCCACATGTCCGAGTGCATGTCGGTGACAAAGAGGTCCAGCCGGCCGTCGCCGTTGAAATCGAACGTCTTGGCGCCCATCGCGCCCCACGGTGTTCTGGGGAAGTACTGTCTCGTCGCGTCGCGAAAGCGCTTGCCACCCTCGTTGAGCCAGAGGTGGTTCGCACCCTGCATGTTGAGGACGTAGAGATCGGGGAAACCGTCGTCGTTCGCGTCGATCACGGTGGCATCGCCGCTCCAGCTCAGGTCGCGCAACCCGACCTCGCCCGACACGTCCTTGAACCGGTTGCCGCCGAGGTTGCGGTACAGGATGCTCGCCTCGGCGCGGTCCGCATGCGTGTGGCCGTGGAACGCGTCATCCCGGCCGACGTAATAGCCGCCTGGCCCCCGTTCGTCGCGGGTGTACACGCCCACGTTGACGACGAGGAGGTCGAGCAAGCCGTCACCGTCATAGTCGAAGAACACCGCGCCCGAGGAATGGCCGACGTATCCGACGCCCGCCTGGGCGGTGACGTCCCGAAACTCGCCCCCGCCGACGTTTTCGAACAACCGATTTCCGTGACGCACCGTCGTGACGAAGAGGTCGGGGTCACCGTCGTTGTCGATATCGGCGAAGGCGCATCCCACGGCGATGGCGTCCGGCATCCGGAGGTGCGCCCGGTCGGTGACATTCTCGAATCGACCGCCGGCCGCGTTTCTCCACAGCTCGTCGCTGCCGAGCTGGGTGGCGAAGTAGAGGTCGGGCCGTCCATCACCATCGACGTCGGCGGCGCACACGCCTGTGCCGTGATCGTAGTGGTCTTTTTTGTAGGCCTTCCCCGCGTCATCAACGCTGTGGTTCACAAACATGATGCCGCTCTGCTCGCGGCGGTCGGTGAATTGGAAGGCGTGATTCACATTCGACCTGGTGGCCAGCTCTGCTTCCTGCTCGCCCCGCGCGAGCAGCCATGCGGGGGCGGCGGCGCTGGGACGCGCGGGGATCTCCGAACGGCAGGCCGCCAGCAGCAGGAACCCCGGGAGCAGCGTCCGGGCGACTCCCTTCGAACGTGGTGACGGCGTGAACAACTTGGGGATCAGGGAGACGACTTGGTCCAGATGGCGATCACGCCGCACCCGGAGTTGCTGCCCTGGAATTCCCCGGGCGTTTCGGACGAGCCGCGGTAGACCTCGACTCCGCGCACATCGTGCGGCGGGGTATGTCGAGCGAAGTACGGGGGCGCCTCCTGGCCATCGATGTAATACTGCGGGTAACATCCCGGCGGTGAACGGACCATCTTGGCCACGCAATCGTTCGTGATGCATATCTGCTGCACGCCGCGGATCGTCACCAGGACGTCGATCAGAGAGGTGGGATTGGCGCGCTCGATCTCCTCCTGCGTCAGGAAGGAGCCGAGGCCCGCCTGGCGCCGCCGCTCGAAGTCGGCGAAGCGCCGGGCGAACGGCGGCTGCTTCCCTTTGACCACGATCTCCGGCAGCTCGAAGGGGAGGGGTTCCAGATCGAAGCCATGTGTGAGCACATGGCCCGGCGCCAGAGTCACTTGCCAGGACCCCGGGGCGTAGCCGACGCCGCCGATCTCGATCACGAACACGCCCGCGCGGAGGCCCGTGATGGCGAACCGTCCCGTCGAATCGGTGATGGCGGCGAGTCCCTTGTCCACGATCGTAACGCGGGCGCCGCTGATCCCCTCGTGCGTAGCGTGCGAGACGACCCGTCCCAACAGGGCGCTGGAGTCGGCCGGGAGCGTGTCACGCCCTTGGGCCACGGCTGACCGCACCGCGGGCGGCCCTAGATAAAGGAAGGGAAGGGCTGCCGCGAGCACGGCGATCGGCGCCAGTCGAGACCGGATGGGTGGCATTGAGGTGCGGTCTGGTATACTCGATTCACAATGTACCGCCGGCATGCCTAACCGGTAAGCACTCACGGGGTGGGATTGCGCCCCACCGGGACGGGCTGCACTATAGCTCAGGTCGCTCGGGCCCCCGTCCGAGCCGTCGGCACCAAGAGCAGAACCTTCGTAGCGAGTTCACACCGAAGGGGGCACCTCATGAAACGTGGTACGGTCAGTGTAGGCGCCGGCGCCGTGGCGCTCGTCGCGTTGCTGTGCGCAGCCGCTGGGAACGCGTACGCGCAAAGCGCGGTCATCACGGGCAAGGTCACGGGCAGGCAGGGCGAAGCCCTCGGTGGGGCGATCGTCGTGATCGACGAGCTGGGAACCGCCGTCGCTACCACGACATCGGGAGGGTACACCCTCACCGTGCCGGCGGAGAAATCGAAAGGTCAGACCGTGACGTTGCGGGCGCGGTACATCGGGTACTCGCCCGCCTCCAAGCAGGTCACACTGACGGCCGGGACTCAGACGCAGGACTTCGACCTCAAGTTCGATCCGATGACGCTGGACGCGGTCGTGGTGACCGGGCTGGCGGAGGCGACCGAACGGAAGAATCTCACCATCGCGGCGGCGAGCGTGGACGCGTCCCAGCTGCAGCAGGCGCCGGCCGTGACCGCGTTGGGGGCGTTGGAGGGCAAGGTCGCGGGCGCGCGGTTGGTGCAGGGCAGCGGCCAGCCCGGCGGCGAACCGTCGATCCGGCTGCGCTCGGCCACCGCGCTGACGACACCGGGGTCGTGCTCGTCCTCCCCGTGTCCTTCGACCAACCTCTCAGGCCCGCTCATCATCGTGGACGGCACGATCACGCGGCATGGGTTGGCGGACATCAACTCACAGGACATCGACCACGTCGAAGTGGTGAAGGGTGCGGCGGCCTCCTCGTTGTACGGCTCGGACGCCGCGAACGGCGTGGTGCAAATCTTCACGAGGCGCGGGCAGAATATCGCGGACGGTCAGCTCGTCGTGACCGTACGCAACGAGTACGGTCAGTCGTTCCGTCCCAAAGTGATCCCGACCTCGCTCTCCCACCCGTATCTGATCGACACGTCGGGGACCTACACGGACGTGAACGGTAACACGGTCAACAACGGGGACTTCATTACCTCGGCGGGCGCGGTCATCGGGCCCCTCGAGCTCCCGACGATCAAGGGTGACGGCATCGCCGACGTTCCGTACTCCGCGTACGGCCGCCCCGTGTACGACGCGCAGTCCGCGCTGCTGACCCACGGCGGCTTCTACACGAACTACCTGTCGGTCGGGCAACGTCGCGGCAACATGAATTACAACGTCTCGTTCGAGAACACGAAGCAGGATGGGGTGCTCAGGCTCGTCCAGGGTTACGGCCGCCAGAACTTCCGCGTGAACGTGGATCAAGTTCTCTCACCGCGGCTCGATCTGTCAGTGGGCGGGTTCTTCGGGAAATCCAACAACAATCAGGTGGCGCAAGGGCCGGGCGCGCCGTTCTTCGCGGTGACGTTCATCGAGCCCTACATCAATCTGTTCGCGCCGAATCCGGACGGAACGCCGTACGCGGCGGTGATCCCGCACCAATTGCCGAACGCGGCCAACCCGCTGTACACGCTGGCGAACGAGCACCTGACGACCGACCGTACGCGCTTCACCGGACATGCGAAGGCGACGTACCGCCTGCTCGATTGGCTGTCGATCGAAGGCAACTACAACTACGACCAGGAGGCGTCCACCTTCGGTGACGTCACGCCGAAGGGTTTCTTGAACTCGTCGGGCCTCCCCACGCCGGGCGGTCTCACGAAGATCGACAGCACCGGGCGCACGTTGAACACGGGCATCACCGTCACCAGCGTTCGCAACTTCCAGCTCGGCAGCTGGCCTATCCGCAACACGATCAAGGCTGCCTACATCTACGAGGACCAGAAGATCACCGGGTTCAACCTCGTGGCGAACAAGTTCCAGTTCCCGGGGTCGCCGGAATTCCAGGCGGTCGACTTCTCGCAGCTCACGCCCGGCTCGTTCGATATCGCGATCCGGAGCAAGAACTATTTCGTGGTCTCGGGCCTGAATGTGAAGGACCGCTACCTGCTCGACGGCCTGGTGCGGCGCGACGGCTCGTCGCTGTTCGGGTCGGAGAGCCGCTGGCAGACGTATTACCGCGTCTCCGGGGCGTATCGGATCTCGCAGGACTTCCACATCGGCGGGATCGATGAGTTCAAGATCCGTGCGTCCTACGGCACCGCCGGCTTGCGCCCGACGTTCAACGCGCAATACGAGACCTTCGCAATCTTCAACGGCGTGCCCGTACCGCTGACCCTCGGCAACACCAAGCTGAAGCCGGCGCGCTCGGGTGAGACGGAAATCGGGGCGAATATCGACTTCCTGTCGCGATTCTCGCTCGAGTATTCGTACTCGCGGAAGAACACCAGCGACCAGATCATGCTGATCCCGACCACGGCGGCATTGGGCTACGTGAACGGGCAGTGGCGCAACGCCGCCACCCTGCTCGGGCATACCCACGAGCTGTCCCTGGGCGTGGTCCTCGCCGAGCAGCCGCAGCTCTCGTGGCGCCTGAACATCGCCGCCGACCGGACGCGTCAAAAGGTCACCGCGCTCAACACCGCTCCGTTCCTGACGGGACCGAGCTACGCCGGCAGCACGGACGTCACGCAGATATTCCGGATCGCCCCGGGTGAGACGTTTGGGGTGATCTACGGGACGAAGATCGTCCGCGACATCAGCCAGCTGTACGATGATCCTAGCAAATCGCCGACTTGTCCGGGGCCGTGGTGCGCCGACAGTATGATCGTCAACGAAGACGGGTTCGTGGTTCAGCGCAACGCCTACCACACCAGCGGGGAGAAGTTCATCACCTACGTGGACGCTTCGGGGAGCAGCGTCGTCAAGATTGGGGACGTGAACCCTGATTTCAACGCCAGCTTCACCTCGAACCTGCGGTATAAGAACTTCTCGGCCTACGTGCTCCTGGACTGGGTGCATGGCGGGAACATCTACAATGGCACGCGGCAGTGGCCGTTCTTCGAGTACCGCGACCGGATCTACGACCAATCGAGCAAGCCGGCAGTGAACTGCGCCGGCACGCCGGATCCGACGCATTGCGCGTTCAGCACGGGGAAGAAGCCGATCGCCTATTACCAGGCGCTCTACAACGGCATCAATCCCATCGACTTCTTCGTCGAGTCGGGGACGTACGTGAAGATCAAGGAGCTGAACGTCAGCTACACGATCGGCCGCAGCACCCTGCAGAAGCTCGGCTGGGGCGTCAACAGCCTGCGGATCGGCGTGATCGGGCGCAACCTGTTCACCTTCTCGAAGTACTCTGGATACGATCCCGAGGTGGCCGGCCTGTCGGGCGATCCGTATTCGTTCCGGTTCGACGGCTTCTCGTACCCCAATTTCCGGACCTTCACAGGTTTCATGGAGATCGATTTCTGATCCCGCGAACCGAACTCTGAGGAGATGAACGCTCTATGAGCATGCGCACGCGGTTCTCGGAGGTGGGTCTGGTGGCGGCCCTGGTCTTCGTGGCGGGATGTGGCTCACTCGACATCTCGGACCCGAACGACCTGGATTCGCGCCGCGCGCTCACCCAGCCGTCAGCGATTCAAGCGATCGCGTTGGGCGGATTCCGCACGTGGTATCTCACATCGCAGGGTGGCTTCGGGGAGGACCAGTACCCGACGCTCACCATGGGCGTCATGGCGCGCAGCCAAGTCGCGATGTGGAATAATTACAACATCCGGTTCTATACCGGATGTACGAATGCCGCCTGGGACGTGTATTCAATCGCCACCAACGGCACGTGCGGGCCGCAGGTCGAAGGACCGGCGTACCCACGGGTCGAGTGGCAGAACAACCTCGCGTCGGCGCAACGGACGCAGGTCGAGGCGCTCTGGTACGGCTACTACGGGGCCCTCTCGTCCGCCAACACCGTCCTCAAGGCCATCAGGACGAATAACCTGCTCATCACGGACACGACGACGACCAAGATGGTGGAGACCGTGGCCGTGCTGACTCAGGCCTTGGCCCTGAGCGGCATCGCGCTGAACTACGATCAAGGGTTCGTCGTCGACTACAACACCGATCTCTCGACGTTGACGTTCTCCCCCCGCGACCAGGTCCGGGACGCGGCCATCGCGAAGTTCGACGAAGTCATCGCGTTGACGGGGACGCACACGTTCACGGTGCCGCCGGAATTCTTCGGATCGCCCGCGCTGTCGTACGACGCCGTCAAGATCGCCCAGATCGCCAACACGATGGCGGCACGGACGCTGGCGTACTATCCCCGCAGCGTCGTGGAGAACGCGGACGTGTCGGCGGGCGGCGAGGTGAACTGGGCCCAGGTGGCCACCTACGCGTCGCTGGGGATCAGTTCCGGCACGCCCTTCAACCTGACCTTCCATCAAGACGCGTGCATCAGCTGGTGCGACTTCCTGAAGGTCTGGAGCAACGACATGACGACGATGCGGATCCATACCCGCGTCGCGCACATGATGGATCCGGCGACACAGCGGGACCCCTACGATACGCTGCCCCTGATTCAGCCGAACTCCCCGGACAAGCGGCTCGGGAACGGGTACTATCGTGGCGATTCCATCTACGCGGCCGCCATCCTCCGCACCAACGTCGACGCCGTGAACGGCGGCTACGATTATGTGTGGACCGCCACGGGTACATTCGGGAACAAGACGCGCGGCTTGTGGCATCAGAGCGCCGTGGGGCAGGTCCGTTATGACAGTCTGACCACCTGCGGTGACAATCCCCAAGGCGAGGCCACCGGGGAGGGGGACGCCCCCATGGTCCTGGCGGCCGAGAACGATCTCATCTGGGCGGAAGCCCTCATCCGGGCTCCCGCGCAAAACCTGGCCACCGCGGCCACGCTCATCAATTACACGCGCGTGGGCCCGGATCGCCTGGCCCATCCCCGCGGGGGGCTCGCACCGGCAGTGGCCGGTGACGGCACCGCCGGCCTGCTGGCGAAGCTGCAATACGAGCAGGACGTCGAGCTGCCGGGGTCGAATATCGCGCCGTTCTTCAACCAGCGGCGCCTCGACAAGCTGGAGCCGCTGACGCCGCACGAATTCCCGGTGCCGGCCAAGGAGCTGGGGGTGCTGGGCCTGTGCGGCGGGGCATGTTACACGTGGGGTGGAGCCAGTCCGCCGAACAGCACGCCCAGCGCGCCCGCCCCCATACCGGGCATGAACCCGACGAGAGCGTGGACCCCGCCCGGCGCGCAGTCAGGTGGAAGCAAGGGTTCGCTGCATGGCCCCGGGACTGGACGCCGTCAGTAGCGGGATCGGGCAGCAGCAGTCATGTAGGGAAGGGGCGGGGCGATCCCGCCCCTTTTCTTTTCCTGGATTCTCAGGTTCAGGGTGCGCGCACGGTGACCTCGCCCTGTGCCGCAGACAGCGGCACGACTTGTTCAGTCCCGCCGGGCCACCGGATCCACAACCCCGTCGGCTCGCCGCTACGTCCCAGCACCTGGATGGCGCCATTCTGCGACCAGTACCCTGACCCCGCTTGCACCTCGCGCACGGGGCCGCTGCGCGCGCCATAGCGGAGACGCATCTGCGCGCCTATGGCGCTTGGGTTGCCCGCCGACCCGACCAACCGGACGCGGAGCCCGGGCCGCGCGCCGACGTTGTGGAACAGCCGCGTCGTCGCGCCGTTCTGGCTGACCGCGAGGTCGAGCCGGCCGTCGCCGTCATAATCCGCGTAGGCCGCTCCACGCTGCTCTCCGTACACGATGAGACCGGAACGCTGCCCCGGCACAGCCTCGAATCCTCCCGCTCCGTCGCCACGCAACAGGAGACTGCGGCCCGCATCGAACCGCGGCGTCGTGACATCCGTGGCGAAGCAGTCCTGGCTCAGGAACACGTCTTCCTTTCCATCCCCGTCGAAGTCGGCGATCCCTGCATAGAACGCCGGTGCGATCTGCGCCTCCAACGGGAGGGGCCGAGCCTCGAACCGGTCCCCGCGGTTGAGCAGCACCACTTGATCCATCGTTGTCGCCCCGAGGCGGACGGCGCTCGCAGCATCCGGGCCGAGGACGTCATCGATGTTGGCGTCGGCGTACGCCCCGAACGTGAGAACCCGCGACGCGGCGCCTGGCACCGCGACCCGAAGCCACGTGAACGAGACGAGCGGAGCGACGGCACCGGTCCGCGGATCTTCCTGGGCCAATACGCCGGTGGGTGCCTGGCCGCCGCCAAAGAACCCCGAATACAGGAACAACGGGCGGGCCCGGGTGGCGTGATAGTCCGCGTTTCGGCCCCAACTCGTGGCGACGATGTCGAGTCGGCCGTCGCCATCCAGGTCCCCGGTCGCCAGTCCGTTCCACCGGCTGTACACCTTCGCGAGCCCCGGCATGTCCTTGACGGGCTGGAAATGGCCGCCCTTGTTCAGGAAGATGCGGATCGAGCCCCACTCGATGGCCACGATCAAGTCTGGCCAACCGTCGCCGTCGATGTCGCTGAACACGGCCGCCGAGACCATGCCGATCCCGGCGAGCGACGGGGCGCTGGCGGCGTCGAGCACGAGGCGCCCCCCCTCATTGCGGTACAGCCGCGAGGATGGAGACAGCGGATACGCACCCGGAAGAATCCTGCCGCCGACGAACAGGTCGACGTCGCCGTCCCCGTCGTAATCCGCGATGGCCAGGGGACCCACGCTCGCCTGGTCGCCGGGGACGAGTGGTGTCATCGCGCCGGTCGCGGGCGAGTAGCTCACGACGCCGGGCATCGCGAACGCCTGGTTCATCCTCGCCGTTTCGTAGCTCGATACACCAGCGAGCACCGTCCGTCCGCCTTGGCCGTCGGGCCAGCCGAGGATCGTGGTGAGATCCCCGGGCGCGGCGGGGACCCGCGCGGCGTTCGGTCGCAGGCGGCGGCCGTCGTTCCGGAACCACGCGAGGGTACCGGTGCGGCCGGCTCCGACGATCAAGTCCTCGAACCCGTCGCCGTCCACATCGAACCAGGCAATCCCGGGCCCGAGCTGGCTGAACGCATTGGGGAGGAGCCGTTGGCGGACGTAGTCATCGAAGTACGGTTCGACGTGCATGTGCCCGCCCAGCTCGGCGGAGAGGTCCTCGAAGAGGGGCGTGGGACGTGGGGCTTTGGGCGTGGGCGACGGGGCAGGATTCTCAATGGGCTCCTGAATCTCATACAACCGGTTCGCACGTGCGCCGTCGATCACCGTGCGGCGACCGTCGCGCCAATCCACCGCGATCGTCACCGAATCGGCCTTCCCGGTCGCGAACGTCAGCAGCCGGTCCGAGTCTGAGAGATATAGCCCGCCCGCGATCACCTCGCGGTCCTGCTCCGGCACGGCGCCGCCCAACACCTGCACTCGGCTTCCGACGCCGCCGGTATTGGGAGCGGCGCCGCGCAGCCGGATCGCGATCCGCGGCGCGGTGACGTCGTTCCGGAGCACAGCGGCACGCTCGTCGAGTCGGTTGATGACGACGTCCAGATCGCCGTCACCGTCCAGGTCGGCGAGCGCCATCCCTTGGGAGATGTCCGGGCCGAGATCGAATCGCCACGCGCGGCTCGCGTTCTCGAAGGTCAGGTCACCACGATTCCGGAACGCCACGTTGGGCAGCTGGAGCGGCGGGTACTCGGCGAGCATGCGCCGCCAATTGAGCTCCTGGAGGCGGCTGCGCAGCCGGACCTGCGTGTCCCCGTCCATCACATCCCACCGGTTCCCGGTCCCGATGAGGATGTCCTCCCATCCGTCCAGATCCACGTCGAGAAACACGGTGGACCAGGACCACCCGGAGGCCCCGGCTCCCGCGAACCGTGCGATCTCCGCAAACGTGCCGTCCCCTCGGTTGAGCTGCAGCGTGTTCCGCTGCATCTGCTGACGGTCGCGTCCCGGTCCGGGTCGCCTGGGGAGCGACGTATGCGTCGGGATCTGCGTTTTGAGGCGACGCGTATCATCACTCAGCATGTCGACCTCAAAGAGGTCGGGCCGCCCGTCGCGATCCACGTCTCCGACGCCCACCGCCATCCCCGAATTGCTGGAGGCGCGCATCGCGTACCATGGTGCGAGGCGGAAGTTGCCCCGGCCGTCGTTGAGCCAAAACTGGTCGGGATCCTCGAAGTCGTTGGCTACGTACAGGTCGGGCGCGCCGTCGCCGTTCAGATCCGCAAACATCGCCGCGAGACCGAAGTACTCTGGTTCCTCCGAGAGCATGCGGCCCTGCTCGTCGACGAAGTGGGGGCTGCGAGCGATCGGCTCTCGGACGAACCGGCCGGTGCCGTCGTTGCGGTAGAAGAAGTCGGCGTCGGCGCGCTGCACGAGGCTGATGCCGTCCACGTCCTCGCGAGTGACGAGTTTGTAGTCGGCGCGATACGGCTCGCGCACCTCATACCGCCCGGTCCCAGCCTGCCGCACGATCTGGTCGAATGCCCGTTCCTGCGGCGACATCCGGTCGAGCGTCGTGTAGGCCTTGTAGTTGGCGACGTACAAGTCGAGGTCCCCGTCGCCATCCACGTCGGCGACGGCGATCGTCGTACTTCCCGCCGTGGAGCTCAGACCGGCGTCGTGGCCCTGTTGAGTGAAGCGCCCCGTGCCGTCGTTCAGGAAGAGCGTGTTCGGTCCGCCGATGGCGACGACGATCAGGTCCAGGTCGCGGTCTCCGTCGACATCGGCCAACGCGCAGCCGCTCGCATTCCGATCGGCGGCCCCAACCCCAGCGCGCTGGGTGATATCCTCGAAGCGCCAGCCGCCGGCGTTGCGATACAGCGCGCTTGGTCCCTCCGTGCGGGGGAGGAAGATGTCGGTCAACCCATCGCCATCCACATCGCCGAGACACACCCCGGCTCCCTGCGCCAGAATCCGGTTCCGGAACAAGAGCGAGTCGCTCACGGGGTTGACGAATGCGATGCCGGTGCGGGAGGGGTCGAGCAGCGTGAATCCGGGGGTGCCGTGGCGCGGCACGTCCAGTGAGCGCCAGCGATGCCCGCCCTCGGCGTGCCAGGCGGTGTTCACGGGCGAGCCGCAGGCCGCCGCGAGCAGTAGCGCGGCAGCGATGCCGGGTCTGGGATTCACGCGCTAAAGATAGAGGGGGACGTCAGGGGCCCGACTTCGTCCAGATCGCAATCGTGCCGCAGTTGTTGTTGCCGCGGAGGAAGTCGACCGGCGTTTCGGTGATGGTGCGGTAGATCTCGATGCCGGTGATGCCGACGACCGGCATCTCGAGGAAGGTGGAGTTGTTCGCGGACAACCCGTCGAGGAAGAAATCCGGTTGGCAGTCGTTCCGGGCCATACGCACCCGGCAGCCGCTGTACCGACAGATGAGGCGGACGCCCGACACGTCGCGGAGCAGGTCCGACAAGCGCGCCGGGTTGACCCGCTTGATGTCCTCCTCGGTCACGTAGATCCCCCGCCGAGCGGCGCGGCGCAAATTGAAACCCGCCATACCACGCTGCGCCGTCGGCGCCTCCACCGTGATGCCCGCGAGCGGGATCGGTGCCGCCTCCAGCTCGATCGCGACCGTGAGCGTCTCGTGGTCGGCCAGCTCGATCACCCACGATCCCGGGGCGTAGCCCAGGGCGCGCGCCTGCATCACATAGACGCCCGCCTTCATGCCCGCATGGGTGAACTCTCCGGTGGGGCTGGACCGCAGCACAACGGGGGTGCCCAGGACCGTGATCGCGGCCCCTTCCAGCGGCTGACGGCTGGTTCGATCCACGAGTTGGCCGTTGAGCCCAGCCGTCCCCTGCGCAGGCGTACGACGGGGAGCCGCTGCGAGGCACCCCAGGATCCCTAGCCATAAACCGAGCGAACGACCCGGCACCACGGCCCCGCTTATTGGGTTGGAACACCTATAGTACCGCGGCGGGTGGCAGGCGCCAGACCAAGGCCTATCAGTCATGTGTAAGCAAACTGCAACACATACAAGGAGGGAGTGGCGCGGGTGGTCTTGACGCTCGGACGCAGCACCCGTATATGAACCTGTAACCCCGTCTCGAATTGGGATTCCCAATGGCCGTCATCCCTTGGGCCGTTTCCAAAACGCGTGTCTTTTTTTACCAGGCCTCGCCGCTTGGGGCCGAGTTGTGTCTTCTCACGGAAGGAGTGCGCGTATGCTCCACAAGTGTCTGAAGGCGTTGGCCGTTGTCCTCGTCGTCGTCGCCGCCCCCGCTGCAGCGCAGGATGCGATTCTGCGCGGTACGGTGACGTCGGACCGTGGCGATGTGGTCCAAGTCGCAGCCGTCCAGATCCCGGAGTTGAACCTCCAGGCCCTGACCGGCGCGAACGGCCAGTACACGTTCGTGATTCCCGCCGCCCGCGTACGCGGTCAGTCCGTGGCACTGCGCGTCCGGTCGATCGGATTCAAACCCGGCAACAAGGTCATCACGCTGAACGCCGGTGAGCAGACGATCGACTTCACGCTCGCGACCGACGTCAACATGCTCGAGGCGATCGTCGTCACGGGCGTGCAGGAAGCGACGGAGCGCGGCAAGGTCGGGTTCGACGTGCGCCGCGTAGATGTTGCGAACCTGCCCATGGCGGCGTCCGATCCGCTGCGCACCCTGCAAGGCAAGATCGGCGCGAACATCGTTTCGGGCTCGGGCCGCCCCGGCGCGCAAGCGTCGGTGCTGCTGCGCGGGCCGACGATGCTCAATGCCGCGGGCCGCAGCCAGGATCCTCTCTATATCGTCGACGGCGTCATCATCAACGGCAATCTTCCCGAGATCAGCCCGAACGACATCGAGAGCGTCGAAGTCGTGAAGGGTGCCGCCGCCGCGTCGCTGTACGGCGCTCGCGCCGGCAACGGCGTCATCACGATCACGACCAAGACCGGGAGCCGCTCGCTCGAAGGTGTGAAGTTCAGCGCCAGGACCGAAGCGGGCGTGAGCGATATCGAGCGTGATTTCGGGATCGCGCACTTCCACGGCCTGGTGACCGATGAGACGGGCCTGCGATTCTGCCAGGCCGTCACCGGCCAGCCCGCGTGCGCGCGGACGTTCGACTACCTGACCGAGCAGCAGAAACTGAACAACGACCCGGCCTTGTTCACCGGCGACCCTCCGGGTTTCCCGGTGGACCCGGGGTCCAACGCGAGCGGTTCCGCCTCTGGCATTACGGGCAACTGGCTGCGCGAGCGCTTCCAGATTTCGTCATGGCCGGGCACGGCGTACAACGCGGTGCGCCAGACGGTCGCGCCGCATCCGTATATGAGTAACAGCGTCGATGTGACCGGGCGTGTCGGGTCGGCGACGCGGTTCTACGCCAGTGCGACGAACTTGTCGGAGCAAGGCGCGATCGCGTTCCTCAAGGGCTTCGATCGCAACTCGTTCCGCGCCAATGTGGACCAGGTGATCGGCACGCAGTGGACGATCGGGTTGACCGCGTCGTACTCCCGCTCGTCGAACGACGGCGCGAACAACGACGGCGGCAACAACGCGTTCTTCGTGTTGACCCGTCAACCCGCCATGGCCAACATGCTGGCGCGCGACACGCTGGGGCGCATCTACATCCGGCCCAATCTCCAGGGTGGCGGTGGTCAGAATTCGAATCCGCTCTACTCCTTTGCCAACGCGGTTCGCGGCGACATCGCGAACCGGTTCATCAGCGGTGCGCGCGTGCAATTCAACCCGACGCCGTGGCTGAACTTCGACGCCAACATCGGCTACGACCTGCGGCGCGCGACAGCCTCGCAAATCCAGGACAAGGGCTACCGCACGACGTCGTCGACGCCGACCACGAACAACGGCTTCATCTTCCGGAGCACCGCCGGCGACGAGGAGGTCAACGGGAGCTTCAACGCCCGCGTCCGCCGCGACCTGACCCCGGATTTGAAGGCAACGCTGTCGGCGCGCTACCTGTTCGAGCAGCGCGACGCCGAGCAGAACAGCGGCCAGGGCCGCAGCCTCTCGGTGAAGGGCGTCTCCACGCTGGACAACGCGACCGATTCCAAGATCGTGGCGTCGAACTTCTCGCGCATCCGCGAGCTGAGCCAGTTCGTGGGCGTGAACCTCGACTTCAAGGACCGCTACGTGGTCGACGCGCTGGTGCGTCGCGACGGCAGTTCGCTCTTCGGCGTGGATAACCGCTGGGCCACATTCGGCCGGGTGTCGCTCGCCTGGCGCACCTCGCAGGAGCCGTGGTGGTTCTTGCCCCAGGTGACCGACCTGAAGTTGCGTGGCTCGTACGGCACCGCGGGCGGCTCGCCGCGCTTCAACGCGCAGTATGAAGCGTTCGCCATCACCGACGGCGGCATCCTGCAGCTGGTGACGCTCGGCAACCGGTCGCTCAAGCCGGAGCTGCACAAGGAGACGGAGATCGGCGCCGACATCGAGTTGTTCGGCAAGTACGGCATCACGGCAACGTATGCCCGGGCCAACATCGACCGTCAGATCCTACAGCCACCGCTGCCGTCGTCGACGGGCTACCAGAATCAGTGGCAGAATGCGGGTGCGCTCCTCAACATCACGCACGAGCTGTCCCTGAACATCCCCTTGCTTCAGGGGCGCGAGACGCAGTGGTCGATGAACCTGGTGTACGACCACAACCGCAGTTGGATCAAGCGTCTCGACGTGCCGTCGTACTTCTACGGGCCCAATCAGCAGGGTGCCGAGGCGATGTTCCAGGCGCGGCAGGGCGAGCTGGTGGGGACGTTCTACGGCCGCGCGTTCCTTCGTGGCTGCCGCGATCTGCCCGCCGCATTCCGAACCGACTGCGGAGGGACGAACACCTCGTTCCAGGTGAACGATGAAGGCTGGCTTGTGTGGGTCGGCAAGAACCACACGCCGCAAGACGGGATCACCAGCAATCTGTGGGAGACGCAGCTGCCCGGGGCGCAGGCACCGTGGGGCGTCGCCCTGAACTGGGGGATGCCGATCATCCTGCGCGGCAATCCCGTCAACCAGGCCGACGCCTTGCAGGTGCCGCTCGGCAACGCGCTCCCCGACTTCCGCTTCGCGATCACGCAGAACTTCCGGTGGCGCGCGTTCTCGGTGTACGCGCTGCTGGACGCGGCGATCGGCCAGCGCGTCTGGGACGAAGGGTTCCACTGGGCCCACCTCGACTTCCTGTCGGCCGACGTCGATCAGAAGGGCAAGACGGTCGAGAACGCCAAACCGCTCGGGTACTACTACCGCGCGGGAAACCCCGATAACCCGAACGGCCTCGGGGGGTTCTACGATCTCCTCGGGCCCAACAACGCCACGGTCGAGGACGCGAGCTACGCCAAGCTACGCGAGCTCTCCGTCTCGTATCACCTGGGTCGGATCGGCGGCAGCGGGGACTGGGACATCAGCGCTTCCGGGCGCAACCTGCTGACGATCACGGGCTACCGCGGCTTCGACCCCGAGGTCGGGATCGCCGGCAACAACAACGACCAAGGCGGGCAGTCGCGGGCGCTCAACGCCGTCGACGCCTTCGTGTTCCCGAATTTGCGGACGTTCACCGTCCGCTTGTCCACCAGCTTCTGAGACCGCGGGCCGGTCCGGCTGGAGGGCGCAGTGCGCTGCGTCCCTCCGTGTCGGGTCGGCCCGGCGGCGTCCCTTTTTGTTAGGAGCGCAAAGCCCATGACGAAGCGCTACTTGATCAGCGGCATCCTGGTGCTCACCCTCGCGGCGTGCGCGAATCCGCTCGACGTGTCGAATCTCAACGACCCCGACCGGAACCGCACGTTCAACAATCCCCAGGACCTGACGGTATTCATCGCCGGCTTATACGCCGTGGCCCACGGCGCCACGCTCGGCGCCCAGAACGACGGCCTGCAGACCCAGATGGCCGTCATGTCGATGGAGAACGTGTCGGGCCTCGCGAACTTCGCGATGGGGCCGCGCGGGGCGATTCCGCGGAACCCCATCACGAACCAGCGCGGCAGCCAGGGGAACGTCGGGAACTACAACGACTGGCTGCGCGGCCACCGCGCAGCGCGGCAAGCGGCGCTCGGCCTGGCGGCCCTCGATCACGTCAACCTCGGCTCGCCCGCGGCGCAGGCACGCGCCCGGCTCTTCTGCCGCTTCGTGCAAGGGGTCGCGCTCGGCAACCTGTCGCTGGCCTACGATTCCGCCTCGATTCTTACCGAGGCCGACAACCCGGAAGCCGATGCCGCCGTGACGGTGCCGTTGTCGGGGTACCGGGCGGTGAACACCGCAGCCCTGGCCAATCTCGATTCGGCCTTTGCCATCGCCCGTGCCAACCTGGGAGCCTTCCCGTTGCCGGTCACGCCGAACTTCTGGATCAACGGGCTCACCGTCGATACCACGCTGTTCTTCCAGCTGGTGAAGTCGTACAAGGCGCGGTTCCGTGCCGGCGTCGCGCGCACGCCAGCCGATCGGGCCGCTGTGGATTGGGCGCGGGTCATCGCCGACGCGGATTCCGGGATCAAGGTGAACTTCGATCCCCAGGCGGACCGGCTCAACGGCTGGGACATCGCCTGGTTCGCCCAGCATCACGCCGGCGCGCAGTGGCATCAGATGTCGCAGTTCTGGCTCGGTATGGCGGACACGTCGGGCACGTATGCCGCGTACCTCGCCAACACGGTGCCGTCGACACGCACGCAGTTCTTGATCGTGACGCCCGATAAGCGCTTCCCGAAAGGCACCACGCGCGGCCAACAGTCGGATACGCTGAACAACGTTGGGACGGGAAACCGCGGGCAGCCGATCGCCAACACGCCATACTTCCGCAACCGGCCGTCGGGGAGCGACGTCGCCGGCGACCCCCTCTCGGTCTCGATGTACGATTGGTGGCGCGGACGCCAGTTCCAGCAAGCGGGCCGGATCGGCCGCTTTCCGGTCATGACCGCCGCCGAAATCCGGTTGCTCGCGGCGGAAGGATACCTCCGGACCGGCAACTTCGCGGCAGCGATCACCCGGATCAACGTGTCGCGCCAGGCCATCGGGATCCTGCCGGCCCTCAACGCGGTGACGGACACGGTCGCGGTCGCCGCGCCGGGCGGTGTCGCCTGCGTGCCGAAGGTTCCGGACGCGGCGCTGAGCTACCGGGGCACACGGTGTGGCAATGTCTGGGACGCCCTGAAGTACGAGTACCGCCTCGAGACCGCGTACACGGGGTACGGGAACTGGTTCTTCGCCGGGCGCGGCTGGGGTGACCTGCCGCAATACACCGCGACGCAATGGCCCGTGCCGTACAACGAGATGGATGCGCGGCGCGAGGGGTTCTACGGCTTCGGCGGGCCCGGCGGCGTGGCGGCGTCTGGCGCCGGCAACTACGGCCTGTTCGGTCCGGGCGGCGTCTACTAACCATGGGCCGGCGTCTTATCGCGCGCATCGTTGCGGCCGGGCTCCTGCCCGGCCTCCTCGGCGCGTGCTACGCCTACCGCCTGGTGCCGCCCGCCGACATCCAGCCGGCGACGCGCGTCTCCGTGGTGCTGAGCGATTACGGCCGGCTGGAGGCCTCCAAGCAGATCGGCCCCCAGGCGGCGCGCGTCGAAGGGGCGGTGGTGTCGACCAACGACAGCGCGTACTTGCTGTCTGTCTCGGGCGTGAAGCCGATCAGCGGGCAGTGGGTGCGGTGGAGTGGGGAGGCGGTGTCGATGCGGCGCGACTACGTGGCGTTTACGTACGAGCGCCGCCCCGCTCGCGGGCGCACGATCCTGCTGATCACCGGCGCGACGTTCACGTTCCTGACCCTGATGGTGAACTTCAACATTCTTGGCTTCGGCGGGCTCAACATCCCCCTCATTCCGGGTGCGGATGGGGATCCGGGCGACCAATAACTTCTTGCGAGTGAGAATGCACATGACGCCACTTCGGTCCTTGGCCATTTGCGCTGCGGCGGTCGCCTTCCTGGGTTGTAAGAAGGACGCGACGTTCGTCGAGCCCATTCCCGATTACGCGGGGATTCACTGGCTGAACGCGGTGCCCGACACCGGTCAGCAGGACATCCGCGTGATCGACATCGTCTCGAACGCCGGGTTGTTCGACGCGAACTTCCGCGGCGCGAAGATATACTACGATCCGATCGAGACGGGCGCGCGCACGGTGCGCATCTTCAATAGCAGCCTGGTCGACACGATCGCCAGTCAGATTCTGACGACGACGACGGTCAACACGACCGTCGGCCTGGGGTACACCTTCATCCACGCGGGCTTCGCGCGCACCGGCCAGACGCCGGCGCGCACGGTGCTCCTCATCCCCGACAACCCGGCGGCGCCCGCCGCGGGCGAGGTCGGTATCCGCTTCATCAACGTCGCGGCCGGACTCGGCAACCTGGACTTCAACGTGGTTCGCCACGCGGCCGACACCCTGACCCTGCCCGCCACGCCGCTGCGCGGCAACGTGGCATTCGGGACCGCGGCGACGTACGCCGGGGCGAAGGCCGATTCGATGCGGGTGTTCCATCCCGGGGCCGGCGTGGACAGCATCGTCTTCTACGACACCCTGCGCGTCGTAGCGACCGCCGCCGGTACGACCGCGCCCATTCTCTTCAGCACCGTCTTACCGTTTGGGTCGCCCAACACGATCAACCAGGTCGTCCAGCCGATTGCCGGCGCGGCCCTCGTCGGTTCGGTGATCACGGTGGTGGCTGTCCCGCGGTCGGTCGCGGGGAGTGCAGCGCCGCAAGCGCCCGCCGCGTTCCTCGCGCCCTTCGGCGTGGTGCTGGTCGATCGCCGCCCTGCGTCTCTGAACCCCGCGCCGTAGGTCGTCGGGGGTCCTTCCTGTGAAGGGCGCGCCGCCGGTCCGGAGCACGGACCGGCGGCGTGTTGTTTCTGGTAGCCTAGGGCACGGGCTTCCAGCGTGGCAAGGTTTCGAGACGCTGGGAGTTGGTCGTGCGGGTGATGCGCTGGCGGTTGCTGCCGTCGGGGTTCGAGACCCAGATGTCGCCGTCGCAGTCGAAGGCGAGCTGCAGGCCATCGGGTCGCCAGCTCGGCAACTCGCAGGGCGGGTTGGCGGGACTGACCTTGGCCGGATTGGCGCCGTTCGCGTCCATCACCCAGATCGCGAATCCGGCGGGGTCGCGGTCCGAGTGAAACGCGATCTTGGAGCCGTCGGGAGACCAGGCGGGGGCGAGGTCGACGCCCGCGACGTTGGTGACGTTAACGACGTTGTTACCCGCCGTGTCCATCACGAAGATGTCCGTGCTGCTCCCGCCAACCCGGTCCGAGACGAAGGCAATCCGGTCGCCCGTGGGAGACCACGCCGGCTGGCCGTCATTGGCCGCGTCGGTCGTCAGGCGTTTCACGTTGCTGCCATCCACGTCCATGAGATAGATGTCCGCGCCGGCGCTGTCGCGGTTGGAGGCGAAGGCGATGCGGTTCCCCAGGGGGGACCAGGCCGGCTGGCCGTCGATGTAGCCGCTGTCGTCGGTCAGGCGCACCATGCCTCCGCTCGCCAGCGTGACGATGTAGACCTCGGTAAAGAGCGAGTCATCGCGGCTCGATTCGAAGGCAATCTGGCTGCCATCGGGGGACCAGGAGGGCCAGAAGTCGTACAGGCGGTGCAAGGTGATGTTCGAGTCCGCGGTGGCGTCGGCGTTGAGGATGAAGACGTCGGGGCGGAAGGCGATCCCCGTGCTGACGTAGGCGATCGCGCGGCCGGGGGGAAGGGGGGGGAGGACGGGGTCCGGCTCCAGGGTGCAGGCTGTGCCCACCGCGAGAACGAGGCCAACAGTCAGACGAGTTTTGGTCATAGGGCTATTCTACACCGGTCTTGCGGCGTAGGGCAACGCGCTTCACTATATGAGCAGATGCTCTCTTCCCCCCCGTCAGGAGGCGACGCATGACGCAAATTTCCGTTCGCTGCATTCCCCACCTCCAGCGCAACATCATTATCCCCGGCCGATGTAGCCGTTAGGCCGTTCGCGCTGTCCGTAAAGGTCTTCACGTGCTGTGAATCACCTCCAAGCGTGAGGGAATCTCATTATGCGATTGACAAGTGGTACGATTAGCCTGCTGCTCGGCCTCTGTGGCGCCGTCGCGACGGTGGCCCAGGCGCAGCAAGGAACCATCGCCGGAACGGTGACCGATCGGGTTGCCGGGACGCCGCTGCCGGGTGCCCGGATCACGGTTGTGGGTACGAACCGCTCCACGGTGACGAGTCAGGAAGGGCGTTACACCATCGCCGGACTCAAGGTCGGCGCGTACACGGTGCAGGCTTCACTCATCGGCTACGGCGCGGCGTCGAACACCGCGACGCTGACGGAGGGTGGGATCGAGACGCTCGACTTCGGTCTCAAGGCGGTTGCGGTCTCGCTCGACGCCGTTGTGGTGACGGGCTACGGCGAGCAGCGTGGCCGCGAAGTCGCGAACGTCGTCACGACCATCAAAGCCGCGCAGCGGGTGGACGAAGCGCCGATCACGAACTTCGGCGATCTGCTCACCGCGCAAACCGCCAATGTGCAGGTGCTGCCCAGCGCCGGCACCGTCGGCGCCGGGACGCGGGTGCGGATCCGCGGCCTCAACAGTGTGTCGCTCTCCAACGAGCCGATCTACTACGTGGACGGCGTCCGCATGGAGAGCACCAGCAATTCACTTACCGTGGGGACGGGCGGCCAATCGTTCTCGCGCATCAACGACATCAATCCGGAAGAGATCGAGTCCGTCGAGATCGTGAAAGGGCCGTCAGCCGCGACGTTGTACGGCACGCAAGCCGCGAACGGTGTCATTCGGATCACGACCAAGCGTGGCCTCTCAGGCCGGACGAATTGGAACCTGTATTCCGAAGGCGGCATCCTGCGCGACAACAATCAATACCCGACGAACTACTTCAGCTGGGGTCGTGTGCCGGTCACGAACGCGACCACGCAGTGCAATATCATTTCGGCCGCAGGCGGCCTGTGCTCGATCGACAGCCTGACCAGTTACAACGTCCTCATGAACCCGGAGACGTCGATCAATGGGACGGGGTACCGGGGGCAGACGGGGCTGCAGGTTTCCGGCGGCAGTGACCAGGTGCAGTACTTCGTGTCGGGCGAATATGAAGATGAGCTTGGTCACATCCGCCTGCCGAGCGCCGAGTACGTACGCGTGGCGCAGGAGCGCCTGGCGACGGAGTTGCCGTACAATCAGTACCGGCCGAACGACCTTACCAAGGTCAGCATGCGCTCGAACATTCAGGCGCAGCTGCGTCGCAACGTGGATGTGGCGCTCAAGACGGGGCTTGTGATGAGCAACGGCCGGCTGCCCCAGAACGACAACAATGTGACTGGCGTGTTGCCGAGCGGGTTGTTCGGCAAAGGCTATCAGGGGACACGGGCGTTCGGCAGCATGTGGGGCTTCCAGCGGCCCGGCGAGGTCTTCGGTATCCTCACCGAGCAGAGTATCACGCGCTTTACCGGAAGCTTCAACACGACCTGGCGTCCGACGGCGCACATCACCGCGCGGGCCACGATCGGGCTCGATCACACGAACCGCATCGATCAGAATTTCCAGGCCGTGGGCGAGGGACCGGCGTTCTCGACGAACCGCCAGGGCCAGGTGAACGACAACCGGTTCTCGATCAATCAGTATACCGTCGACGTGAACGCCAGCGGCAATTACACGCTCACGCCCACGATCAGCTCCAAGACGACGGCAGGCATACAATTCCTGAAGGAGTTCAACTTCGGCAACACCGCGAGCGGCAACATTCTGCCGCCTGGCGGTAAGACGGTGACGGGCGGCGCGATTCGCAACGCGGGTGAGTCCACCGCGGAAACCATCACGCTCGGCGCCTACGTCGAGCAGGTGTTTGGGTACAAGGACCGGTTGTTCGTCACCGGCGCCCTGCGCACGGACGACAACAGCGCGTTCGGACGCGATTTCAGCGCCGTGTATTACCCGAAGATGCAGGCTTCGTGGGTGATCTCGGACGAGCCGTTCTTCCCGCGCTCGTCCGTCGTGAGCAACCTGCGGTTCCGCGCCGCCTACGGTGCCTCGGGGCAACAGCCCGGCACGACGGACGCGGCGCGTTTCTTCACCGGCGTGACCGCGTCGATCCGCGGCAACGACGTGCCCGCCGTCACCGTTGGATCCTTTGGCAATCCCGACCTGAAGCCGGAACGCTCCATCGAGCTCGAGCTGGGTTGGGACGCCGGGTTCTTCAACGACGCGGCGCATCTCGAGTTCACGTATTACAGCAAGCGCACGCGCGACGCGCTGATCCAGCGCCGCCTGGCCCTCTCGCTTGGCGGTCCGCAGGCCCAGTTCGAGAACCTCGGCTCCGTGCAGAACAGGGGCCTCGAGGCAGTCTTCAACGTCAGCACCCAGGTCGCAGCGGGCGTCGGCCTCGACGTGACGCTCAGCGGGTCGCGCAACAGCAACAAGTTGGTCGCGCTGGGCCAGGGCGTGTCGTCGATCATCGCCGGTGTGATTCGCCAAGTGCCTGGATACCCGACGTTCGGGTTCTGGGACCGGCCCATCCTCGGCTACAAGGACGTGAACGGCGACGGCATTCTCACCGCGTCGGAAGTGTTCGTGGGGGACACCGCGGTGTTCCTCGGCTACTCGATTCCGCGCAACGAGGCTGCGCTGAATCTCGGCGTCACGCTGTTCCACAACCGCGTGCGCGTCGGTGGCCAGCTCGACTACCGCGGCGGCTTCATGGCGAACAACTTCACGGACTACTTCCGCTGCACGTCGGGAGCGGCGAACAACTGCCGCGCGCTGAACGACCCCAACACCCCGCTCGCCGACCAGGCGCGCGTCGTGGCGGGCCGAACGGCCGCGTTCGGCGCCACCGCGGCCGGGTTCATCGAAAAAGGCGACTTCCTGAAGCTGCGGGAGCTGTCCCTCACGTACTACGCCCCGGACGTCATGGCCCGGTCGCTCCGCATGACCCGCCTCAGCTTCACGCTGACCGGCCGGAACATCGCGACCATCACCGGATACACCGGCGTCGATCCGGAGGTGAATGGCAACGGTCAGAGTGACAACGCCATCGATTTCCTCACCCAGCCCCCGGTGACGTTCTGGACGCTCCGGGTCAACATGGGCTTCTAGGGGGCGACGACCATGACCAACTCCATCCTGCGACACCTGACCATGAAGTCCCTGGCGGCCGCCGTGGCCCTTACGCTGACCGCGTGCTCGCCTACGGAAATCTTGAACGTCGACGACCCGGACGTGATCGACCCGGGCGCGGTGACGAGCCCAGTCGGAGCCGACGCGTTGTATGCGGGCGCGATCACCGAATTCTCCGTCGCCATCGTGGGAGACAACGGCGCCCTCGAGGGTCAGATCCTCGTCACCGGCAGCTTCACGGACGAGCTGATCAATTCGGAGACCTTCCCGACGCGGCTCGAGTACGAGCTGCGCTCCATCGACACGCGGAACGGAACGCTCACCACCGTATTCCGGCAGCTGCAACGGGCACGCGCATTGCTCGAGGCGTCGGTGCCGGCGCTGCAGCAGTACGCGCCGGCTCCCGCCTACCGCATCGGCGAGTCGTTCGCGCTCGCTGGGTTCACGTACGTGTTTGCGGGTGAGAACTACTGTTCGGGGGTGCCGTTCAGTACGGCGGGCACGCCTCCCGTTTACGGTATGCCACTCACCACCACCGAGATCTTCACGCGGGCGATCGAGCGGTTCGACTCAGCGATGGCGTATCTCACGGCCCCCGACAGCGAGGTCGTGACGCGTCTCAACCTGGCGCGGATCGGGAAGGGTCGGGCGCTGCTCGACCGCGGCGGGCCGGGCGATTACGCGGCGGCGGCCACGGCCGTAGCCGGCGTGCCCTTGAGTTTCGTATACAACACGACGCATTCCCTGGCCAGCAACCGCCAGCGGAACGGGATCTTCGCGTTCACGTTCCAGAATGAGCGCTTCTCCGTTGCGGACGTCGAGGGCACCAACGGTCTCAACTATCGTACTGCCGGTGACCCGCGCGTCGTGTCGGTTCGGGACGTGGCTTCACCGTTCGTCGGATTCGACAACATCACACCGCAATGGAATCCGTCGAAGTACCCGACCGGTATCGCCCCGACGCCGATCGCCAACGGCGTCGAGGCGAGGCTGATCATCGCCGAAAACCTGATGGGTGCCAATCCAACCGCGTGGCTCGATACCCTGAACTTCAGTCGAGCGAACGCTGGCGTGGCTGGCTTGGCTCCGCTGGCGGATCCAGGGACGCCGGCGGGTCGGATCGATCTGATGTTCCGCGAGCGTGTCTTCTGGATGTATCTGACGGGTCATCGCCTCGGCGACCTGCGCCGCTTGATGCGCCAGTATGGTCGATTGGAGGATGTGGTCTTCCCCACAGGCCTCGGACTGAAGGGGACCTATGGTCACGATCTGAACCTGCCCGTGCCATTTGACGAGCTGAACAATCCGAATTTCACCGCCTGTCTCGACCGTAACCCGTGAACGGAGGAGCCATGCGCAATAAGACGTTGTGCAGCCTGATGGCTGCCGGACTGTTCGCGGGCCTGGCGGCCTGCGGCACGGAGATTTCCTACCCGGTTTTGGCGACAGAGGAGTTCACTGCGACGCTGAGTGGAGCGGGAGAGGTACCGGCTGTCACCACCACGGCCACCGGCACCGCGATATTCGCCGTCGTCAGTGATAGCATCCTGAGCTTCCGTGTGGATGTGGCAGGCATCGATAGCACCACAGCATCGCATATCCACGCTGGCGCGGTCGGCGTGCCGGGGCCCATCATCGTTAACCTGTTCGCGGGTCCGAGCGCATGCAAGCAGAACAGCGGCAGCGCCATCGCCATCACCAGTTCCAGCGTCGGAAGTCCTACTACGATCACCACGACTACAAAGCATGGCTTGGGGGCCGTCGGGGCCACGGCGTTGGTGCGTATCGCGGGTCATGCGGGTTCGACGCCGAGCCTCAACAATGAGTACACGGCTACGGTGATCGACACGATTACTTTCACCATACCAGTCGCCGTCGCGGTTGCCGGTACGGGTGGGACGGCGCAGCGGTTTGTTCTTGTCAACGTGACGTCGCCGCGCTGTCGCCCAGGCTATACGGGCTTTCTCGCCCAGGGGCAGCTCAAGGAGAGCCAGTTGACAGGTCTGCCGGCGGGGTACGGCGCGACAACCCGGGAGCGGCTCGATTCGCTCCTCGTGCTGCTCCGCACCGGCGGTGCCTACGTCAACGTGCACAACGCCGTAAACACGGGCGGACACATCCGGGGACAGATCCAACCGCGATAGCGTGTGCGGTGGTTGAAAACGTGAAGGGGGGAGCCGCGGTGCGGCTCCCTTTTTTCGTGGTTCAGAGTTCGCCCCGTCGTCTGGCTAACAAAACGTTGCGACGCCGCAACATTGCGGACCTCCTGGATGCGTTTCAGTATTGCACGACATTGCTACTCACTCCCGTCGGGAGGAGGAGGTCCCATGACCCAGATTTCTGTCCGCTGCATTCCTCACCTTCAGCGCAACATCATCATCCCCGGTCGATGTAGTCCGCAACCTCACGCATAGCCGTAACCTCAGTCAAGAAATCTGCCGATGGAGGGCGTGTATGCGCCTTGCCTTGGTGGCTGTGTCTGTAAGCGTCGTGGTTGGCGCCGCGTGCGCGGCGGCCAGTCGGGGCGGGACGCGCGGGCCCTCGCGGCGAGTCCTGCTCGGTGACGAGATCCGGGCCAGCAGCGCCGCGACCGCGTACGACGCCGTGGTCGCGCTGCGACCGGAGTGGTTGACGCGACGCGGCCGTTCGAGCATTCAGGCCGCGGGCGAGCTGGTGGTCTACGTCGACGGGATGCGACAGGGCGGAGTCACGTCGCTCCGCAGCGTCCGTGCGACCGACATCTTCCAAATGGAGTACCTGGACGGCCCGAGTGCGACCATCCAGTTCGGGACGGGCCACGGCGGTGGCGTCATTCTCGTGCGCATTGCGTGACCGGTGGCCGCCACCACCGGTGGGCGATCAACGGAGGGTCGGATGAACCACACATGGTCTCGTTTGCTCGGAGCCGCGCTGCTACTGCCGTCGGCGGCGCTTTCGCAGCAGGGCACCGGCGGCATCACGGGGCGCGTGACCGAGCGGCAGTTGGGTCAGGCGGTGGCCGAGGCGCAGGTGTTCGTGCTCGGCACCAATCTCTCGGCACGGACCAATACCGACGGACGATTCACGATCGTCGGCGTGCCGGCCGGGACGCATCGCGTGCGTGCGCTTCGCATCGGCTACCAGCAGGGCGTGGGCGACGTCACCGTCGTCGCGGGAGGCACGGCCACGGCCGATTTTGCGCTCGAGGGGTCGGCGATCACGCTTCCCGAGATCGTGACCACGGCCACTGGGGAGACACAACGACGCGTCGAGATCGGCAACTCAGTCACGAACATCCGCGTCGATCAGGCGACCAAGGAGCGACCCGTCTCGACGATCGCCGACGTCCTCAATGGCGCCGCGCCCGGCGTCGTCGTGACGACCGGCACGCAGACCGGCACTGGGTCGCGGGTCCGCATCCGCGGGTCGAGCAGCCTCAACCTGTCGAACGATCCCATCTATATCGTCGACGGCGTCCGGATGACGAGTAACTCGAGCTCCAGCGCATTGTTTACGGGCGGCGCCCAGCCGAGCCGGGTCGGGGATCTCAATCCCGAAGAGATCGAGAACATCGAGATCGTCAAGGGTCCGTCCGCGGCGACGCTATACGGCACTGATGCCGCGAACGGCGTGATCGTGGTGACGACCAAGCGCGGCCGAGAGGGGCCGTCGCGCTGGAACGCCTGGGCCGAGGCGGGAGTGATTGCGGATCGGAACGCCTATCCGACCAACTACACGATCGCCGGGCACTTCCCGACCGATACGACCCTGCCGAGGCCGTATCGGGAGTGCCGCTTGCCGCAGATCTCGAGCGGCGCATGCGTCATGGACAGTGTCCGGACGTACAACCTGTTCCAGGATCCCGATGTCACGCCGCTGGGTACGGGACACCGCGATCAGTATGGGGTTTCGGTCACCGGGGGCACCGCGGGGGCGCAGTACTTCGTCTCCGGGGAGCGCGAGGCGGAGACCGGCATCCTCGAGCTCCCGGCCTTCGAGCGACAGCGGTTCCAGACTCAGGGACTGCCCCTCCGCGAGTGGGTGGAGCGTCCCAACGCGCTCGAGCGGCTGAGCGTCCGCGCGAATCTGTCGGCGGCGATCACGCCCAAGCTGGACGCGCGCGTCTCCACGGGGTACACCAGGGTCGACCAACGCTTCAGCACCGAGTCCAACGCCACCGTCGGTCTCGGATCGCAGGCGTTCGGCGGCCCGGGGTACAAGACCAACGGGGTCGTTCGCGGCCTCGGCACGCCGCTCAGCGGCTATCGCGCGTGGACGCCCGGCTACACCTGGCAGGAGAAGAACGGGCAGTCGCTGAACCGGTTCATCGGCAGCGCGAACGCCGACTGGCGGCCGCTGACGTGGCTCACGGCCAACGCCACCGTGGGCATCGACTTCACGGACCGCGTGGACGACATCCTGCTCTTCCGCGGCGAGGGGCCGCCGATTGACTCGACCTATCGCTTCGGATTCCGAGAGAACTGGCGCACCGACATTGCCAACGTCACCGCGAATGTGGGCGGGACGGCAACCTGGCGGCCGCGCGAGGCGATCCAGTCCAGTACGACCGTCGGCATGCAGTACGTCAGCTATTACCTGAAGCAGAACCAGGCTGGGGGGAACGAGCTCCCGCCTGGCTCGCAAACCGTCGCCGGCGCCGCGGAGGAGTTCAGCGGCGAGGGAACGGTCCTATCGAAGACGCTTGGCCTGTTCGTCGAAGAGCGGGTGGCGTTGCACGACCGGTTGTTCGTGACGGGCGCGCTGCGCACGGACCAGAACAGCGCCTTTGGAACGAATTTCCAGAACGTCATCTATCCCAAGGCGAGCATCTCGTGGATCGTATCGCAGGAGCCCTTCTTCCGGACGTCCGCGTGGCTGGACGAGCTTCGGTTCCGCGCCGCCTACGGTGCCTCGGGACGCCAGCCAGGGTCGAACGACGCGCAGCGCGCTTTCAGCAGCACGACGTCGAATGTCGGGGGCGTCGATGTGCCGGGGGTCGTCTTTACGGACATCGGAAACATCGCGCTGCGCCCGGAGCGCACCACGGAATTCGAGACGGGGTTCGAGGTGCAGATGTTTGACCGTCGGGCCTCGATCGATCTTACCTACTATGCCAAGCGGACGCAGGACGCGCTGATCTCGGCCATCGTGGCGCCGTCGGTCGGTGGCCCGGTGAACGTGCGACGCAACCTGGGCGCGGTGCAAAACCGTGGCGTTGAGCTACTGCTCACCGCGCGACCCCTCGACCGTCAATGGATCGGCCTGGATTTTACCCTCAACGCCTCGACGAATGCGAACAAGCTCTTGTCGCTCGGTGAGACCCCGCCGCAGATCGGGGTCACCACCCGCGTCGTGGAAGGATACCCGTTGTTCGGGTTCTGGGGATTCAAGATTCTCGGCTGGGACGACAAGGACGGCGATGGCATTCTCCGGTACAACGCGAATCCCGCGCTCAACGAAGTCTTCGTCGATAGCGTGGCCTCGTTTATCGGCTACAACCAGCCGCGGCACAACGTCTCGCTGACGACGGGGCTGGAGCTCCTCAACCGGCGGCTCCGGGTCCAGGCGCTCGTCGACTTCCGCGGCGGGCACTACTGGTATAACAATACCGAGCGGATTCGCTGCACCAGCCGGGGGAATTGCAACGGCCTGATGAATCCGAATGCTTCATTTGAAGAGCAGGCGATGGTCGTCGCCTCCCGCGATCATCCCTCGCGGTCGATCGCCGGGTACATCCAGCCGGGCGACTACCTGCGCTTCCGCGAGTTGGCGATCACGTATACCCTGCCCACCGAGATCGTGAACCGGCTGGGGCGCTTGAGCGCCGTGAGCCTCAACCTGAGCGCGCGGAACATCGCGCACTGGACGCGCTACCGCGGCGTCGACCCCGAGACCGACCGCAGTGCGGGTGACGCCAACGACACGCCCGACGAGTTCCAGACCTTGGGACCGCCGAGTTACCTGATCTTCCGCGTCAACATCGGCTTCTGAAAGGAGGGAGACCCATGACATATTCACCCAGGCAGAGAGGGCGCGCAGTGGTCCTCACGACGCTCACCCTCCTGCTGATGCCCATGGCCGGATGCTCGGACCTGCTCGAGGCAACCGACCCCGACATCATCAATCCGATCGATGTGGAGTCGCCCGAGGGAGCCGCCGCGCTGCGCATCGGCGCCCTCGAGCGCTTCCGGGACATGACCGGCGGCAACGAGAGCACGTGGCTGTTCGGCGGGCTGCTCGCCGATGAGTGGTCGACGAGCTCGACGTTCGTACAGAACGACGAGACCGACCAGCGGCTGATTCAATTGAACAACGCATCGATCACCGGCATGTACCGCGATATCAACCGCGTGCGGACGGCCGCCAACCAGGCGATCCGCGGGCTGCGGACGTACTTGCCCACCCGGACCACGGACATCGCCGAGATGTACTTTGCGCGTGGGTTCGCCGAGATGCAACTGGCGCAAGACTTCTGCAACGGCATCCCCCTCAGCGATGGGTCCGGAGAAGTGCCCGTGTTTGGTACGCCGTTGACGGGCGCGGAGGTGTTCCAGCGCGCGATCGCCTCATACGACTCGGCGCTGGCGCTGGCGGACACGTTTGCAGTGTCGGCCACGATCCGGCGGTCGGCGCGCGTGGGGAAGGCGCGGGCCCTGATGGGGCTCGGTCAGTATGCGGCCGCAGCGGCCCTGGTGCCCGTGGCGGAGGTGCCGACGTCGTTCGCCTACGCCCACACCTTCGCCATCACCTCCGGGGACAACACCATCTGGGGCCAGCCCGCCAGCTCACGACGCTACACGGTAGGCGACAGCGTGGAGGGGAACGCACGTAACCTGCTCGTGCTGAACGCCATTCCGTTCTTCTCGGCGCAGGATCCGCGGCTCCCCGTGACATACACGATTGGCAGCAATGGCGACACGCTGAAGTCCCAGGACGGGTCCACCTTCTCTCGCACGACGAGCCTGTATGGCCGGCTGACGCCGCTCCCGGTCGTGAACGGGATCGACGCGCGCCTGGTCGAAGCGGAGGCGGCGCTCGCGGCGGGCGACACGGTGGGGATGTTCGCAATCCTCGACGCCTTGCGGGCCAATCCGCCGCGCCTGGGCGAGGTTCAGCCGGCGGCGATGGCTGCGCTCACGGATCCCGGGACGACGGCCGCGCGGGTGAACCTGCTGTTCCGCGAGAAGGCATTCTGGACGTTCAGTCGCGGACAGCGGCTCGGTGACCTGCGCCGGCTCATTCGCCAATATGGGCGGACGCCGGACACCACCTTCCCGGTGGGCGCGCATTACCGGGGGGGTGACTACGGACTCGACGTGAACCTGCCGGTGCCGCAGCAGGAGGAGAACAACCCGAATTTCACCGGCTGCCTCAACCGGAACGCTTAGCAGGTAGCAAGACGCCAAGACGCCACGAGAGGAAGGCTCCCGTGGCGTCTTGGCGTCTTAGCGTCGTGGCGTCTGTGTTTGTTAGTCCACGATCGCGTCGGGCAACACGTACTTCATCGGATCCGCCGGCTTGCCGTTCACCCACACCTCATAGTGCAGGTGCGGACCCGTCGAAAGACCCGTCGACCCCACCAACGCGATCTTCTGGCCGCGCTTCACGCGCTGGCCGCGCACCACGAGGATCTTGGAGCAGTGCGCGTAGCGCGTCACCAGTCCGTATCCGTGGTCGACGGTCATCATGTTCCCGTAGCCCTCGACCCAATCGACCTTCGTCACGATGCCCGCCGCCGGCGCTTCGATCTCGGTGCCCATCGGCGCCGACACGTCGATCCCCTCGTGCGGCCGCGACAAGTGCAGGATCGGGTGCGCCCGCTCGCGCGCGAAGGCGCTCGTGAGCCAGCCCTTGGTCGGCATGACCGACGGCGTCGCCGCGTAGCGCGCGCGATGGCTGGAGAGCGAGTCGTAGGCTTCGCCGATCGAGCGGACGAGAATGTTCGCGCGCCGGGTGAGCTGATCCATGTCGACGCGCGCCGCGAGCGCCTGCGAGCCGTTCGGTCCGGCCGCCGCGAGACTGTCCCGCTCCGACCACTGGCCCGCCGGGCCGCCGATGCCGGCCTGTTGCACGCCCGCGTCCACCGGTGACAGACCGGCGAGGAGGCGCAGCGCCTGCTCGCGCTCGGTGAACACGTTGATGGTGTCTTGCAGTCCGACGAGGCGATCGCGCAGCCGTTGAATCTCGCTCGCGAGCAACCGGTTCTCGCGCTCGAGGGCGCGACTGCGCGTGACGTTCACACCGCGCGACAACGCGGCGCCACCCAGGACGAGGAGCAGCAGCGCGACGACACTGCCGATCCCGACCAGCGTCTTGACGACGGTCTGTGACAACTCGACGGCGCGGGACGCACCCGAGCCGTGAGGCACCAACATGACCGTCCAGCGACGCTCTGCGTTCTTTCGCATAGGGGCAGCAAAAATACGCTCCGGCGCATGGGCCCGTCAACCACGACGGTGTGCGCCACATCACCGGCCCTCAGGCAACCCGTCTAACCCGCATCGGGCTTGGGGAATAGGGGTGGGGGTTTCGTGACCCGTTGCCCTGTGACCGGCAGGGTTGTGAGGTCGGCAAACGCGACCCGGTCCAAGGGGTGCGGCGCGCCGAGGGCGCTCCAGATGAGTGGGGCCTTGCCGGGCAGGAACGGCGCGGCGAGCACGGCGAGCCTCGCCACCGTGCGCGCCAGGTTCGCGAGCACCGAATCGAGCTCCGCGTCCTTCTTCTCCTTGGCGAGTTTCCAGGGCGCGGTCTCCTCGACGTAGCGATTCGCGCGCGACGCCAACTCGATCACCTGCGCCGCGCCGTCCTGCAGCGCCACCGCGTCCATCGCGTGCGCGTACGCGCCGAGGCCCTCGAGGGACGCACGCTCGAGCGGCGTGTCCCAGCCGCGCGGATCCGCGGGCACGACCCCCCCGCGGTAGCGCTCCACCATCGAGAGGGCGCGCGACACGAGGTTGCCGAACGTGTCGGCCAAGTCCGCGATGTAGCGCGCGTCGAATCGCTCCCACGAAAAATTGCCGTCGCCCTCGAAGCCGACCTCGCGCAGCAGGAAATACCGCAGCGCGTCGACGCCGTGCCGCTCGATCGCCGTATCGAGGGTCACCACGGTCCCGGCAGTCTTGCTCATCTTCGTCCCTTCCCACAGGACGTAGCCGTGCGCCCACACCGCCCGCGGCAGCGGCAGGTCGGCGGCGAGCAGCATCGCGGGCCAGATGACGCAGTGGAAGCGCGTGATGTTCTTCCCGATCACGTGCAGGTCGGCGGGCCACAGCTTCTCATAGCCCTCGCCCGGGAACCCCGTTGCCGAGAGGTAGTTGATCAGCGCGTCGAACCACACGTAGACGGTCTGGTCGGCATCGCCGGGGAAGGGGATCCCCCACGGGAGCCGCTGGCGCGAGATCGACACGTCCTGCAGGCCGGCTTCGAGCAGCCGCACCACTTCATTGCGGCGGATCGCCGGCTCGACGGACAACTTGCCGGACGTGATCAACGCGAGCATGCGGTCGCGGTACGCGCTGAGCCGAAAGAAGTGGTTGCGCTCCTTGGTCGGCACCAACTGCAGGGTCGGGTGCTCGACGCAACGGCCATCGACGATCTGCGCGCCCTGCTTGAACTCCTCGCAGCCGGTGCAATAGAGGCCTTCGTAGTCGGAAACGAAGAGGTCATCCGGGCGGCGCTGCTGGATGCGCTCGAGCAGCGCCACCACGCCTTGCACGTGGCGCGGTTCCGTGGTGCGGATCCAGTCGTCGTTGCTGCATTCGAGGCGCCGCCAGTAGTCGGCAAAGAGACCGGCCATGCGGTCCACCCAGGCGCGCGGCGTTACGCCGCCCCGCTCGGCCGCTTGAATCACCGATTGACTGTGCTCATCCATCCCCATCAGGAAATGGACCCGGTCGCCGCGCAGCCGGCGGTACCGCGCGATGCAATCGGCGCCGACCTTCTCGAGCGCATGTCCGAGGTGGGGGTCGCCGTTCGAATAGTCGATGGCGGTGGTGATGTAGAACTTCGCCACGAGGCTAGGCCGTAATGTGCTCGAGCGGGACGACGCGGGTGCTGCCGTCGTCGGCGCGCAGGGTCACACGCTCGCGGAAGATGTCGATCGCCAAGACACGCTCGAGCCCTTCGGGCGTGCGCACGACCTTCCCCTCCTTGGGAAAGCGCTTGCGCTGCTCCACGTAGAAGTCGTGCTCGTAGTGGAGGCAACACAGCAGCCGGCCGCAGGGGCCGGAGATCTGCGTGGGGTTCAGCGAGAGACCCTGATCCTTCGCGAGCGAGAGACTGACCGGGCGGCCCTCCGGGAGCCAGCTGGCGATGCACAGCTGGCGGCCGCAGCGCCCGATCCCATCCAATCGCTTCGCCTCATCGCGCGCGCCGATCTGGCGCAGCTCGATCCGCGTTCGGAACAGCCCGGCGAGATCCCGTACCAGGGCGCGGAAGTCGACGCGCTGTTCGGCGGTGAAGTAGATGGTGAGCTTGCGGCGATCCCACTGCCACTCGGCGTCGGAGACCTTCATCGGGAGGCCGTGATCGCGAACCCGGTCCCGGACCTTGCGGCGGACGTCGTCCTCGGTGCGCCGCAGCTCGCGTTCGACCCGCAGGTCGCCGTCGGTGGCGCGGCGAATGACGCGCGTCTCCACCGTCGTCACGGCCTTGTCCAGCGAGCAGTTGTTGCAACGGCTGCAGCGCTTGACCGCCCCGTCACCCAGCGCCGTAACCCGGCCGCAGTCCTGTCCCCGCTCCACCTCGACGATGACGGGATCGTCGAGGCGCAGCGAGGTGGGGTCTTCGGTCGGCCAGCTGAAATATCCCTTACGGTTCCCTTTGAACCGGACTTCGACCACGAAGGTCAACGAAGGTCAACTCATTTCTCGGTCAGCGCACCCATGGAAAGGTACTTCTCCTCGCGCCGTTTGAGGAGCTTGTCGATCTTGAGCTTGCGCAGCTGGCGTAAATGACGCTTCAGGGCCTCGCCCAGACTCTCCGCCGCTGCGTCAGGATCGGCGTGGGCGCCGCCCGCCGGCTCGGGGATGATCTCATCGATCACGCCGAGATCGAGGAGGTCCTGCGCCGTGATCTTGAGGGCCTCCGCGGCCCGTTCCCGCTGCGTCGCGTCCTTCCAGAGAATCGCGGCGCACCCTTCCGGAGAGATCACCGAGTACACGGAGTTCTCGAGCATCAACACACGGTCGGCGAGGCCGACCGCGAGCGCACCACCAGAGCCGCCCTCGCCGATCACGGCCGTGATGATGGGCGTCTTGAGCGAGGCCATCTCGATCAAGCTCCGTGCGATGGCCTCGGCCTGGCCCCGCTCCTCCGCGCCCAGGCCCGGGTAGGCGCCCGGCGTATCGACGAGGGTAATGACGGGGGCGTCGAACTTCTCCGCCAGATGCATCAGCCGCATCGCCTTGCGGTAGCCCTCCGGGTGGGCCATGCCGAAGTTGCGACGCAGGTTCTCCTTGGTATCGCGGCCCTTCTGATGGCCGATGGCCATGACGGTCGTGCCGTCGAGCCGGGCCCAGCCACCGACGATCGCCGGATCGTCACGGAACAAGCGGTCGCCGTGCAGCTCCACGAAGTCGGTGAAGACCGTGTTCAGATAGTCGAGCGGGTAGGGTCGCTTCGGATGCCGGGCCACCTGCACGCGTTGCATCGGCGTCAAGTTCTTGTAGATCTCGTCGCGCAGCGAGGCCAGCTTGTCCTCGAGCGGGCGCAACTCCTTCGTCACGTCGACGGTATCCCCGGCGGCGCGCTTCAACTCCTCGATTTGGCGCTCCAGCTCGAGCAAGGGTCGCTCGAAATCCAGGGTGTGCGTCGCCATGAAGCTCCTCTACGCCCGTACGAGGTGGACCCGGTCGGCTCCCAGCAGGTCCTTCAGTGCTGCCAACAGATCGTCCGCCGCATCGACGCGCAACGATCGGCTCCGCAGCCGGGCCGTCGCGCGTTCGCCATTCCCTTCTCCCCCCGTCCACTCGACCAGGAGCGGGGTGGGGCCGGGGTGGGCCGCGCACAGGGCCGCGACCGCGCGCGTCGTCTCGGGATCGGGTCGCGCACCCGCGGTCCAGCGCAGCGCCACGCCGATCGCCCCGCTCGGCTTCAGCTCGTCCAAAGGCCGGGCCGCTTCTACTATGAAGGGCGCCTGCTCCTCGCCGCGATCGCGGGGGCTGTAGCCGCCCGTCAGGAGCAACGCCCCGTCCGGCTTGATCACGCCGTTCAACTTCGACCACGCCTCGGGGAAGACGAGCGCCTCCGCGGTGCCGTGGAAGTCCTCGATCGTGAGGCGGGCGTACTCCGCGCCCGATTTCTTCGACGTCTGCCGCTTCACCACGGTCATGACGGCGGCGACGGTCACCTTCTGGTCGGTCCAGGAGCCCAGGGTCGCCGTCGTGCGGGTCCCGAAAAGCTCCACCTCCGTGCGGTACTTGGCGAGGGGGTGCCCGGAAATGAAGAACCCCAGCACGGCCTTCTCACGCGTCAGGCGCTCATGCTCCGTCCAGGGCGGCACCTCGGGGAGGGGGGACGAGGGACGGGGGACGGGCGTCGCTTCGCCGAACAGGGCGTGCTGGCCCGAGGTGCGCTCCTGCTGGCGCACCTGCGCCTCGCTGAAGGCGTGGTCGAGGGCCGCGACGAGCTGGGCGCGATGGCCGCCGAGTGAGTCGCAGGCGCCGGCGTCGATGAGCGATTCGATCACGCGCTTGTTGCAAAGGCGCAGGTCGATCCGGTCGCACAGCTCGACGAGGAAGCGATACGGCGCCGTCGTCCTGCCCGCGATGATCGATGCGATCGCACCTTCGCCGACGTTTTTCACCGCTCCGAGCCCGAAGCGTATACGGCGATCGCCGACGACGGTAAACTTGAACCCCGATTCGTTCACGTCCGGGGCGAGGACTTCGAGGTCCAGCTCGCGCGCCTCATTGATGTAGCGCACCACGCTGTCGGTATCACCGATGACGGACGACAGCAGGGCGGCCATGAACTCCGCCGGATAGTAGACCTTGAACCAGGCCGTTTGATACGACAGGATCGAGTACGCGACGGCGTGGGACTTGTTGAAGCCGTAGCGGCCGAACGTCTCGATCTGGGCCGCGATGTCCTCGATGACGCGCCGCTCGTGGCCACGCTGCACCGCGCGCTCCACGAAGTTCGTCAGCTCCTCCTGGATCAGCTCCTTGATCTTCTTGCCCACCGCCTTGCGCAGCACGTCGGCTTCCGCGAGCGAGTAGCCCGCGAGCACGTTCGCGATGCGCATCAGCTGCTCCTGGTAGGTGATCACGCCGTAGGTGGGCGCGAGGATCTCCTCCAGCGCGGGGTGGGGGTAGCGCACCTTCTCGCGCCCCAGCTTGCGGTTGATGAAGACGAGGTGCATCCCCGTGTCGAGGGGGCCGGGCCGCATCAGCGCGTTCGTCGCCACGAGGTCGTCGAAGCGGTCGCACTTCATGTTGCGCAGGCAGTCGGTCGCGAGCGGCGATTCGAACTGAAAGACGCCGGCCGTGCGTCCCGAGCGCAGCAGGGCGTAGACCTTGGGATCCTCGAGGTCGGGGCGCTCGAGGTCCATCGTCACGCCGTGGCGATCGGCCACCATGCGCGCGGCGTCGTGCAGCACCGTCAACGTCTTCAGGCCGAGCAGGTCGATCTTCAGCATGCCGACCTTCTCGAGCGCCACCATGTCGTACTGCGTGATGATCGCGTCGGTGTCCTTGGGGTCCAGGCACACGGGCACGTAGTCGGAGAGTGGGCCGGGGGCGATCACGACGCCGGCGGCGTGCACTGATGAATGGCGCGCCAGCCCCTCGATGCGAGATCCGAGCTGCAGCACCTTGCGGACGCGCTCGTCCTGCGCGGCGGCGGCCTTGATCTCGGGGACCTTCTCCGCCGCCTCGGTCAAGGTGAGGGAGAATGCCGGGCCCGACGGGATGAGCTTCGTGATGCGATCGACATCGCCCATCTCGACGCGCAGGGTGCGCGCCACGTCGCGGAAGGCCGCGCGGGCCTTGAGGGTCCCGAACGTGATGATCTGCCCCACCGACTCGCGCCCGTACCGCTCGCGTACGTACTCGATGATTTCGCCGCGCCGCTCGAAGCAGAAGTCGAGATCGATGTCGGGCATCGAGATGCGTTCGGGGTTCAGGAAGCGCTCGAACAGCAAGTCGAACCGCAGTGGATCGACGGTGGTGATCCGCAGCGCGTACGCGACGAGCGAGCCCGCCGCGGAACCCCGGCCCGGCCCGACGGGGATGTCGCGGTCACGGGCCGCCTTGACCAGGTCGTAGACAATAAGGAAGTAGCCGGCGTAGCCTGTCGTCGCGATGACGTCGAGCTCGTAGCGGAGCCGCTGCTCCACCACCTCCGGCAGGGGGTCGCCGTACCGATCGATCGCCCCCTGACGCGCCAGACTCTCGAGCAGCGCCTGGTCGGTGGCGAACTCGGCGGGGCGCGGGTATTGGGGAAGGAAGTAGCGCTTCTCGAAGTCGAACTCGCACAGCTCGGCGACGCGGGCGGTTTCGGTGAGGACGTCGGCGCGATCCTGAAACAACGCCTTCATCTCCTTCTCCGACTTGACGTAGCTCTCCTGCCCGAAGAAGCGGAACCGCTTGGGATCGTCGAGATCCTTCCCGGTCCCGATCGCCAGGAGCACGTCATGGGCCTCGGCGTCGTCCTTCTTCAAGTAGTGTGCGTCGTTCGTCGCCACGACCGGGATGCCGAGCTCGGCCGCGAGCTGGAACATCCCGGCGCTCACCAGTTTCTCGTCGGCGATGCCGTGGTCCTGCACCTCGAGCCAGAAGTTGCCTGGCCCGAACGTCTGGGCGAACCAGGCCGCGCTCGCCTTGGCCGCCTCGTAGTTGCCCTGGCGCAGGTACAGCGCGATTTCCCCCGACAGGCATGCCGCGAGTCCGATGAGCCCTTCCTTGTGTTGCGCCAGGACTTCTTTGTCGATGCGTGGCCGGCGGTAATAGCCCTCCAGAAAACCGATCGACGACAGCTTGATCAGGTTCTGGTAGCCGACCTTGTTCTTGGCGAGAAGTACGAGATGGGAGTACGCCGCTGGAGCGTCGGCGACCTTTTCACGCGCGTGGCGACTGCCGAACGCCAGGTAGGCCTCGAAACCCAGGATCGCCCTGATCTTCCGGGCCTTGGCTTCTTCGTAGAACGACCAGGCCCCGTGCAGGTTGCCGTGGTCGGTAATGGCCAGGGAGTCCATACCCAGCGTCTGAATCCGGTCCAGCAGTTCAGGGATCCGGTTCGCGCCGTCGAGGAGAGAGTACTCGCTATGCGTATGGAGGTGGACGAACGACACCCCGACAAAATTACCGGCGCGCGCACGCATTGTCAAAACCGCGGCGCCCCGTATCTTGCGGCGGCATGTGGTGGGTGGCGTTCGCCTTCACGCTGGGCCTCATGGCCCTGTTTCAATGGCTCACGCGCGCGGGACCGCTCGAGGCGCGCGCGACGTTGGCCCTCGGCTTCCTCATTCTCGCCGCGCACGTGGGCGGTGAACTCGGCAAGCGCTGGCGGCTCCCCCGCATCACGGCGTTCGTCCTCACGGGGCTCGTCGTCGGGCCCGCGTGGCTCGGCCTCGTGCGCGGCGACGAGGTTCGTTCGCTCGGCTTCCTCGGCGCCGCCGCCGCCGCGCTGATCGCGTTCACCGCCGGCTCCAGGCTCTCACTCGAGATCGTACGTCGCGATCGCCGCATGCTCGCGCGGCTGTCTGTCGGGACGATCCTCGTGCCGCTCGGCCTCGTCACCCTCGTCACGCTCTCCGTCTCGCCCTGGTTCCCGCTCACGGTGCACCAGCCCTTCGGCGACGCCGTCGCCGTGGCGCTCGTGTTGGGGACGATCGCCGCCACATCGTCGCCGGCCTTGACCGTGGCGCTGATGGACGAGCTCGATGCGCGCGGTGCCGTTGCCCGTACCGTCCTCGGCGTGACGGTCGCGAAGGACGTCTTGGTCGTCGCGCTGTTCGCGCTCGTGCTCGCGCTGGCGCGTCCGCTCGCGAGCGGTGGCGCCCTCGACCTGCGGGTCGCCGGGACCGCGCTGCTGCGCGCGCTGAGTTCGGTCGCCGTCGGCGCCGCCCTGGGCGTCACGGTATCTCGGTACTTGAGACTCTTGAGGAGCGAGACGCCCCTCGTTCCTATCGCTTTTGCCTTCGTGACCGCGCAGGTCGCTGTACAGCTCGGTCTCGAGACGATGTTGATCGCCCTCACGGCGGGGTTCTACGTCGCGAACTTCGCTCCGGCGGAAGGAAAGCGGCTCGCAGCTCAGGTCGAGCGAGGCGCCCTCCTCGTGTACGTCGCCTTTTTCGCCCTGGTGGGAGCTGCGCTCCCCTTGGACGCGGACACGCTCAGGGAGCTGTGGCCCTGGGTCGTCCTCCTTGGTGCGCTGCGCGCCTTGGGACTGCGCCTTGGCACTCGGTTTGCGGGACGCTCCGCTGTGGTCCCCGCCGACGTGGCGAGCCATGGCTGGCTGGGACTCATCGGGCAGGGGGGGGTCGCCTTCGGTCTCGCGGCGGCAGCCCGCCGCGCTTTCCCCGAGTGGGGGGTATCTTTGGAGGCGCTGGTCGTGGTAATGATCGGCGTCCACCAGATCGCCGGGCCGATCACCTTCCGGCAGGCCTTGCGCCTCACGGGCGAAGTGACAGAGGGGGAACATGTTACGGAGAAGTCAGATTCAGGTCGGCCTGCTCTTCTTCCTGGGGGCAGCAGCCTGTAGCGACGGTGCCGGCCCCAAACTCCCCCCCTGCACGGCGGCGGGAACGAACGTCACGCTGCCCGTGGTTGGGGCGTACATCTCCTTCGATCCCGCCGCGGGCACGTCCAACGGGTGCCTCGTCTTCCCGGCGAACGGTCCCAGCGACAGCCTCGAGTTTGTCCTGATCCCGCAGCTGACCACGGGCACGCCAGGCAAGACGGCGAGCTTCCGCGTGGCGGGCGATACGATCCGGCCCGCCCCGGTCGCCCCGGCGTATTCACTGGAAGATCTGCCCCCCGCGGAGCGGTTCCATCTCTTCCTGCGTGTGGGCGATGAGACGCACTGGCGCGGGCTCAATCCGCGGGTCGAGCCGGCCCCCCTGGCGGCCGCCCGCTCCCCCGCGGCGCCGGCGGGTCCGCCCGCGATGGGGAGCCAGCGGACATTCAAGGTCTGCGCGAAGCTCAACTGCTCGACGTTCAACGATGTGACCGCGAAGGTACGGGCGCTGAAGAGCAACGTGGCCATCTACGTCGACAACACGGCACCGCCCGGAGGCCTCGACTCGATCCAGCTCGATTCGCTGGCCACGATGTTCGAGACTCGGCTTTACCCGACGGACACGGCGGCGTTCGGGCGCGAGTCGGACATCGACACCAACTCCGTCGTCATGGTCTTGATGACGAACACGGTCAACAAGCTGGTTACGAGCGCGGCGTGTGCCACGGGGTTCGTCGCGGGATTCTTCTTCGGCGCCGACCTCGATCCCCAGTTCCGCAACGATTCGCGTTCCAACCAGGGCGAGGTCTTCTACTCGGTCGTCGCGGATCCGGCGGGCACCCTCAGCTGCCCGCACAGCACGACGTCGGTGCAACGCCTCGTGCCGGTGACGTTCATCCACGAGTTCCAGCACATGATCAGCTTCAACCAGCACGTGCTCATCCGGGCCGGCGATGCCGAGGTGTTGTGGCTGAACGAAGGGTTCTCGCACTACGCGGAGGAGCTGGGGGGGCGCACGTATGCGCCCGGAACACCCGAGTTCTCTCGCTTCGTGATTGGCGATCTGTACAACGCCTATCAGTACCTCGACTCGACCGGGAAGCACTTCCTGCTGCCCACGGCGGGGATCGGGAGCCTTGCCGAGCGCGGTGCGGCGTGGCTGTTCGTGCGCTATGTGGTGGATCAATATGCCGGCGACACGACCGTGGCGTCCTGGAATACGTTCACGCGGCAACTGCTGGCGACGACGGACGTGGGCGCGACCAATATTGAGAATCGAACCGGCAGCACGTTTACCGGGGTCGTAACCCGGTGGGCCATAGCGAACTGGGTCTCCGATCTCCCGGGATTCCTGCCGTCGAATGAACTGAAGTACAGCTCCTGGCAGTTCCGCACGACCTACGCCTCGCTCCACACTCAGGACGCCGGGAACTTTCCCAAGCCGTTCCCGCTCACCCCGACGAGCAGCGCGGGACGGGCGGTGAACCTGACCGGGACGCTGCGCGCGGGTTCGGACGTGTACCACCGAGCGTTCCAGGCGCCGAGCGCTCCCGGGTTCACGCTGCTGTTCAGCACGAGCTCAGGCGGTCCACTCGATCCAACCCTCGCCCCGCGGTTGAATGTGATCCGGGTTCGATGACCCCGCTCGCCGGGATGGTGGCCGCGCTGCTGGCCTTCCAGTCAGAGGCAAGCATCGTGGCCGTTCTTCCCGGTTCCACGCGCTCGGCAGGTCTGGGCGGCGCGGGTGCCGCCCTCGTCGGCGATGCCGGTGCCGTCTTCGCGAACCCCGCCGGCCTCGCCACCATCCGTCACCTCTCCGTCGAAGCATCCTACGAACCGTATCTGGCAGGTACCGCGGTCTCAGCCGCCGCGGTCGCGTTGCGCGTCGGTCGGGTCACGTGGGGTTTCGGCGCGCAGACGCTCGACTATGGCTCGGAGCCTGAGATCGTTCCCGATCCGGCCACGGGGGGGCGGCGCGGGATGCCAACCGGCGCCGCGTTCCATCCCTACGAGGCCCTCGCCGTCTCGTCGGTCGTGTACCGGCGCGGCCTGCTCGCTTTTGGCGTCTCGGCGAAGTACGACCGGCAGCAGATCGGTGACATGGTGAGCGATGCCTGGGCGGGGGATGCCGGGATGGCGATCGCAATTTTCGACATTGCGGCGTTCGGCCTGAGCGTGCAAAACCTGGGCGGGGACTTCGGCGCCGGCGCGCGCCTCCCGCACCGTACTCGCGCGGGATTCACGTTCAACTATACTGATCCGCAGGGCGCCTTCCGCCTGCTCACGACCCTGGAAGCGCAGTGGACGCGTGACCGCGCAGCGGTCCTCATCCAAGGCCTCGAGGGCGGCATCGTGACGGGTGGCGTCGGGCTCGTGGGGCGCATCGGGTATGCGACGCGCGCCGCGGTCACAGATGCTTCACGCTTCACGTTCGGAGGCGGCGTGGTGCTCGGTCATCTGCAGATGGATTACGCGTTCCACGGCTATCAGGCGCTGGGCGGCGGCACGCACCGCGTGGGAGTGCAATGGACCCCCTAACGGAACGGGCGCGGCCCCGCTGGGGCCGGTTGCTGAAACGCGTTCTGGCCATCGTGGTAGGCGCCGGCGCCGCGATAGTCGTATTGCTCCTCATCGTGAGTGCCGACGCTCGGTATGTCGCGCGGGCGGGGATCGAGGAAGCACGGATTCTGCTGCGGCGCCGGTCGATCGCAAAGCTCCTCGGCGACTCGAGCATCTCCGCACCGCTGAGGCAGCGGCTGCGCCTCGTGCTCGACGCGCGGCGCTACGCCGCCGACTCGCTGGGGCTCGCGGTCGGCGGGACGTACACGACGTACGTCGACGTGGGGCGTGACACCCTGCTGCTCGTCCTCTCGGCAAGCCGGCGGGACAAACTCCGCGAATACACGTGGACCTTCCCGATCGTCGGCGTCGTCCCCTACAAGGGCTTCTTTTCCGCCGAGCGCGCGCGGCGGGCGGCGCAGGAGCTCGAGGTGCAGGGGCTGGACGTGTACCTCCGTCCGTCGGGAGCCTTCTCCACACTCGGCTACTTCAGCGACCCGCTCTTCTCCACGGCGATGAGTCGGGACACCATGGAGCTCGTCGCCACGGTGCTGCATGAGCTGGCGCACAACACGCTGTACGTGAAGAGCCAGACGCCGTTCAACGAGAGCTTCGCGAGCTTCGTGGGCTATCGCGGTGCGGAGGCCTTCTTCCGCATGCGGCGTGACAGCTCCGACGCCCGGCGTGCCGCGGCGCGCTGGAGCGACGAGCGCACGCTGGATGTGTTCTACGCCGAGCTGGCGCGGCGCCTCGACTCCGCGTACGCCGACACACCGACGGGGGACCGGCTCGAACGCACGCGCACGACGCTGTTCGGCTGGGCGCGGACGCAATTGACGGGCCCGGTGGGGCAGTCGCTCGAGACATACGACTGGCGTTGGTTCGCGCAGTCTCCGCTCAACAACTCCGTCGTCATCGCCCAGCGGCTCTATCGCATGGACTTGAACATGTTCGATGAGATCTATCTGCAGAGTAACGCCAACGTCGCGGAGACGATTCGCGCCATCCAGATACGGGTGTTCACGCAGCCGGATCGGGATCCGTATCGGGCGCTATACTCGAGGCCGGGGATGAAGGTGGAGGACTAGTTCCCCCGGAGTCGCTCCGCCTCCGCTACGCGCTGCAGCGCGATCCCATAGGCCGCCGTGCGGAACGCGACGGCCTTTTCTTTGGCGAGGTCGCGCACCGCTAGGTACGCCTTCGTGATCGTCGCCTTCAGCTCTTTGTTCACCTGCTCGTGCGTCCAGCGGTACTGCTGGAGGTTCTGCGCCCACTCGTAGTAGCTGACCGTGACCCCGCCGGCGTTCGCCAGGAAGTCCGGGAGCACGGCGATGCCGCGTTCCTCGAGAATCTTGTCGGCGGTGGGCGTCGTGGGCTCGTTGGCCCCCTCGACCACGACTTTGCAGTCGATCGAGTTGGCATTGGACTCCTTCGTGATGACCCCGCCCAACGCCGCCGGTACCAGCCACTCGCACGGAATCGTCCAGAGCTCCTCGTTCGTGATGCGCTTGCCGCCCTTCCACTCCGAGACGGGCCGCTTTTGCGCGACGTGCCCCAGGAGGCCGGGGATGTCGAGTCCGGTATCGTTGTAGATCCCGCCCTCGACGTCGCTCACCGCCACCACTTTCGCGCCGGCTTCGATGTCGAGCAGTCGTGCCAGGTGGCTGCCGACGTTGCCGAAGCCTTGAATGACGACGCGGCCCCCCTTGAGCGGGATACCGAAATCGCGCGCGTACTCCTGCATCACGTACATGACGCCGCGGCCCGTCGCCTCCTCGCGCCCCATCGATCCGCCCAGGGAGATCGGCTTGCCGGTCACGACCGCCGGCGTGTATCCCTGCCGGCTCGAGTACTCGTCGAGGATCCAGGCCATCACCTGCGCGTTAGTGTTGACGTCGGGGGCAGGAATGTCGCGGTAGGGACCCAGCACGATGGCGATACGTTGTGTGAAGCGCCGCGTCAGGCGCTCCAGCTCGAGCTTCGAGAGTTTCTTCGGGTCGACGGTGACGCCGCCTTTCGCACCGCCGAAGGGGATATCCATGAGCGCCGTCTTCCACGTCATGATCGTCGCGAGACCGAGCACCTCGTCGTGGTCCGCCTCAGGGTGATAGCGGATCCCGCCCTTGCAGGGGCCCCGCGCGCCGTTGTGCTGGATGCGATAGCCGGTGAACACCTCGATGCGGCCGTCGTCCATTCGCACCGGCACCTCCACCGTGACCTCGCGGAACGGCGACAGCAGGATGCGCCGCATGTAGGCTTCGAGGTTGATGAGGTTGGCGGCCTTTTCGAAGTGCGAGGCGACAATCGCCTTGCCCGACATGGGGGCGCGCGTCATGCGGGGCGTAACCTTCTGCCCGCCAGCCGGGCCCCGGGATGCTGGGCTTCGGATAGCGCGTGCGCCGGGTTGGGGGCGCGCATGCGGCGCTGGCCGGCGTCGGTAAGAACGCCGATCACATCGGGCCCTCCCTCCAGGCCGGGCGCCGTTTCGGCGGGATGCTCGAGCACGAACACCAGACCCGATCCCTGCGCCGGCACGGCCGTCGCCAGCTTAGTCCACGCACGATCGGCCCGGAGCGCCCCCGTGTCGACGACGAGCGGACAGACCGCCGGGTCGAATGCCGCGGGACCCGCCAGCGGCGCACCCAGGCGCTCCGCGAGATCGCTCCACACCGGCAGCGAGGGGTCGAAGGCGATCACCTGTCCGAACCGCCACCTCGAGTCCTCAGCGACTTCGGCGAACGTGGCCACCAGCGTTTCGTCGCCTGGGGGGACGGGGCCCGCGTCGGGCGCCAACACCACCGACCCCGTGTCGGCAAACCACCGCTCGCCGGGGCCCAGATCCTCCGGTTTGCGGGGCGAATAGAACGCATAGCGGCGAGTCGCAGCGATCTCCCGTTCCGCGTCCGCCCGCTGCTCGGCGTGCTCGGCCGCCTGCGCCGCCCCCTCGAACGCGACTTCGGCCGCCTGGTAGCGCCCCGCATCCCGCAGGACGCGGCCGCGCAGTTTGAGCGTTTCCGTGTGGGGCTCGAGCGCAAACGCCCGGTCGAGGGCCAGAAGGGCCCGGTTCTTGTCGCCCAGCTTGTAGGCCGCCCACCCCAGCTCGTGCCAGACGAGTGCCAGGTCGGGATCGGCCTCGACCGCCCGCTCGAGCGACGCGAGCGCATCCGGGTAGCGCCCCAACTCCACGAGGGCGGCGCCCTGCAAAGTGAGTGCGAAACCGGTTTCCCCGAAGTGGGCGCGGGCACGCTCCGCGAGCTCGAGTGCCGCCGCGGCGCGTCCCACGGCGCGTAGCAACTCGAAATACTCGGCCCAGCACACTTTCAAGTCGGGATGAGATGACAACAAACTGATATAGGCGGCCTCGGCGTCGCCGGTGCGGCCTTCTCGCGCCAGCCACCGCGCCCGCGCCATCGCCCGCTCGCTCGGCGCGTCGGGGAACAGATCGTATGACGCGGTCGTCCGCATGGGCCTGAATCTACCCCTCGCGTACTCGCTGGCTAGCCGCGCTCGCCATCCCTACATTGCGCGCATGGATCGAGACCGTCTGCTGCGCGAACTGGGCGAATTCCTTCGCATTCCATCCGTCTCGACGCTCCCCGCACACGATGATGATTGTCGCGCGGCCGGGGAGTGGGTCGCCGCCGAGCTGCGACGTCTCGGTTGCTCGGACATCCAGTTCCTTGGCAGCGAAAAGCATCCTGTCGTTTGGGGTGTCGGCCCCAACGTGCCTGGGGCGCCGACGTTGCTCCTCTACGGCCATTACGACGTGCAGCCACCCGATCCGCTCGCCGAATGGACGACGCCGCCATTCGAGCCCACCGTGCGCGACGGCAAGTTGTACGCGCGCGGCGCTGCCGACGACAAGGGTCAGGTGTTCTGTCTCCTCAAGGCGATCGAGGCGGGTGGCCGGCCCGCGGTGAACTTCCGCTTTCTCATCGAAGGTGAGGAGGAATTCGGCTCCAAGGTCCTCTTCGATCTCTTGAAGCGCGAGCCGCAGCGCACGAAGGTCGACGTGGCGCTCGTCGCCGACATGTCGTACGTCGCGCCGGCGTGGCCCGCGGTGTACACGACGCTGCGCGGTCTGTGCTACGCCGAGATCACCGTGCGCACCGCCAAAAGCGATCTGCATTCGGGCGAGTACGGGGGCGCGGCGCCCAATGCTCACGAGGAGCTGGCGCGTCTGCTCGGCCGGCTCAAGGGCGAAGACGGGCGCATCAACATTCCCGGCTTCTATGGTCCGGTGAAGCGTCCTACCAAAACCGAGCTGGCCGCGTGGAAAAAGCTGCCGTTCAATGAAAAAGAGTTCCTCTCGAAGCGCGTACAGGCCAAGCGTCTGACCGGCTTGAAGAAGTACTCGGTACTCGAGCGTCTCTGGGCGTTGCCGACGTTCGAAATCCACGGCATCACTGGCGGGTTCACCGGGCAAGGCGCGAAGACCGTGATTCCCGCGGAGGCGACGGCCAAGGTCAGTCTCCGGCTCGTGCCGAATCAGACCCTCAAGAAGGCGCAGCAGCAGGTGGCGGCAGCCGTGAAGCGCTTGGCGCCCAAACACGTGACGGCGACGGTGAAGTTTCTGCACGGCGCCAACCCGGCCCAGATCAAGCTGGACGACCCGGCGTTTAAGCTCCTCGACCAGGCGTTCCGCGAGGTGGTGGGGCGGGGCACGGTGCCGGCCCGGGCGGGGGGCTCGATTCCGGTGGTACCGGCACTCGCGGCCGGCGGCGCGCCGGTCATCCTGACGGGGATCGGCCTCCCCGATGACCGGCTCCACGCCCCCGACGAGAAACTCGACCTGAAGCAGTTATGGGACGGGATCGACGTGTTCCGGCGGTTCTACGAGCTCCTCGGGAAGCGCGCTCCCTAGGTTTTTGTGATGCTGTGCACAACTCGGCTCATCGGTCGTCTCTTATATTCGCATGACCATGAACCGCGCGCTGTATCTCGCCGGCTTTGGCTACCTCGCCATCTGTGGGGCAGTGGTCTTCGGCCGCCGCCAACCAGCTCACACCGCTGAACCGGTGGACCAGGTTGTGCGCTTTGACGGCCCGGCGCAGGCGTGGTTCGCCGCCATCAAGCCATACTGCAACGCCGTTGAGGCCGAGCTGGCGCAGCGCCAGCACCCGGCGCCGCGGGACGTCGAAGGGCAGGGGTTCAGCGCCGCGTGCTACGCGCTGGGCGGAAAGCTCGATGCGGCGCGGGCCGTGATCGACCGCCTGCGTGAGAGCGATCGCGCTCGCGCCGCCGGCATCGTGTTCGAAGTCGCGCATCCGGTCGCGGACGCCGGTGACGATCGCTCGGCGGGCCCGATCATGGAGCTCGTCGTCGATTACTGGCCCAACCACTACATGGCTCTGTATCATGCCGGCATGGCGGAGTTCGCCCTGGGCCAAGCGGCCGACGCCACGAAGAATCTCACGGCCTTCCTCTCCTATTACCACGAAAACGACGGCTGGACTCGAAACGCGCGTGAGACGCTGGCGCGCTTGGAGGGCAAGCAGTGACCGCCGCCGCATTGCGCGCCCCCGTTCCGTCTGGAATCATCGCGCTGATCGCCGCGGTGGCCATCGGTGGAACTCTCGCCGGATTCGTGGCAGCAACTCCGCTGCTCCTCGTCACGAGTCCGGTGGTCGCTGCAGGCCTCGCGGCGGCGGCGGTGTTCGGACAGCGGAGACCGGAATGGCACCGCCTGGCGGTCGACGCCCTGGCCCTGCTGCCGAGCGGCAATGCCCGCATGCTCTTGGCCGACTTGTTGCGACGAGCGGAGGCGGTTCCCGCTGCCGCGCATGCCGGTCCGTTGGCGGCCGCGGCCTGCGACGCCGCGCGGCAGCTATGTGCGCTCGAGGTGCACTTGGCGGCGTTCGAGGCGCAGCAGGGCACGGACCTCGAACCGTCCCCTCGTTGGCGTGACGCACTGGCACGCTGTCGGCGGGGCAGCGCGCTCCTCACCCAGCGGTTGCAGGATGCGAGCGCTGCGCTCAGCCGCTGGCAGGCGGCGCAGGGCGCCGGCGAGAGTCTCGGTGAGCTAGCGCGGGAACTGAATGATGAGAGCCGGTACCAACAGGATGCGGCCCACGAGGTGGAATTGCTGCTGGCTTAGAGGTGCTTCTTGCTGGTGTTCCGGAACTTGTTGATCTCGTGTTGCGTCAGTCCTCGGCCTCCATAGCGCTCTTCCGTCCACGGATCCCCGCGCATGTGGTAGCCGTTCTGCTCCCAGAAACCGGGCAAGTCTTCGTCCAGCAGCTCGAAGCCTCGCACCCACTTGGCGCTCTTCCACAAGTAGAGATGCGGCACCAGCAGGCGCGCCGGCCAGCCGTGATCCGGCGTCAGCCACTCTCCACCCCACTTGAGCGCGATCAGGTTATCGGGGCGACCGAGATCAGCGAGCGGCAGATTCGTCGTGAACCCCTGCTCGGCGACGACGAGGCAGAACTTGGCCGTGGGCTTGAGGCCGGCGCGTTCCAGCAGCAGCTGCACCGCCACGCCCTCGAACGCGTTATCGAGCCGACTCCAGGTGGTGACGCAGTGCATATCGCACTGCACCGTCTTGCGCGGCAAGGCCAGCAGCTCGTCGTAAGAGATCGTGAAGGGCCGATCGACGAGGCCGGATACCTGGAACGTCCATTTCGTCGTGTCGACGCGAGGCACGTCGCCGTAGTGCAGGACGGGCCACTTTTCCGTCAAGATCTGGCCAGGCGGGAGACGATCTGTCATCGCTGTTGCTAGACGCATCGGCTTGACGTCTCTATCGCCGCGACGTCAAATGCCTCTTCGAACCCTCGTACGACGGCGGCGACGGTTTCTTCCCAGATCTCGCCCTGTCCCAATTCCTTTTCTATTGACGTCATCTCCACTCCCGGGATGCCGCAGGGGACGATCCGTTGGAACTCTGCGAGATCGGTGGCCACGTTGAGCGCGAACCCGTGCCATGTCACCCATTGCTTCACGTGGATCCCGATGCTCGCGATCTTGCGACCTTGGGTCCACACGCCGGTGTAGCCGGGATTCCGTTCCGCGCGGATCCCGAGCGTTTCGAGCGCACCGATCAGCGCCTGCTCGAGGGTGCGTAGATACCAGTGGAGATCCTGTTTGTAGCCGCTGAGATCGATGATCGGGTAGCCGACGAGCTGGCCGGGGCCATGAAAGGTCACGTCGCCGCCGCGCTCGACCTCGAACACCTCGACGCCGGCGGGCCGCAGCACGTGCGCGTCGTGAGAGTTGCGGCCGAGGGTGACGACGGGTGGATGCTCGAGCAGGAGGAGCAGGTCGTGCGGGATGCGCCGCTCGATGCGGGCTTGCGCGAGGTCGCGCTGCCACGCGAGTGCGTCTCCGTAGGGGACGACGCCCGCCTGAATGACCTCGAGCACCCGGCCGCTCACACTGCGCTTCCCTTGATCGCCCATTTGCTCCCCAGCATACCGAGGATCAAGCTGGCGATTCCCCAGATGGCGAGACCAACAGGACCACCTAACCCGTGCGCCACCGCGGCCAGGAATCCGATCAAGAGGGCTCCGACCGCGGCCAGCACCGCAATCACGCCGCGTTGCCAAATGTTGTCGATCGCCCGGCTGCGGACCGAGCCGAAGAACGCGCCGAGCACGATGGCAGCGAGCGCGCCGGTCCACAGGGGGTCCCCGCCGACGAAGCGCCAGTACACCGGGTCGACGCGATCGCGCAGCACCATGACAAATCCCTGCGCCAGCGTGAAGGCGACACCGCCCAATCCGGCCCCTGTGGCGAGTGCCCCGAGGCCGATCGCGAGCGGATCCTTAACCGGATCGTTCAAATGTGCAGGACCCGGCCGAGCGAATCGAGTGCGGCCTCGGACACCGCCTCCGACATCGTCGGATGCGCGTGAATCGCCAGCTCGACTTCCTCGACGGTGTACTCGTTCTCGCGGGCCACCGCCAGCTCGTGGATGATCTCCGAAGCATGTCCGCCGACGATGTGGGCGCCCAAGATCTCGCCGTACTTTTTGTCGCGGATGATTTTCACGAAACCCTCGGTCTCGCCCGTCCCCCGGGCGCGCCCGTTGGCCGAGAACGGGAAGCGCCCGGCGACGTAGTCGAGCTTCCGTTCTTTGCATTGATCTTCCGAAAGACCGATGCTCGCCACCTCGGGATGGCAGTACGTGACGCTCGGCACGTTGTCGTATTTGATGGCATGCGGCTTCTGGCCGGCGAGCCCCTCGGCGACGAAGATCCCCTCGCGGCTACCCTTGTGCGCCAGCATCGGCGGTCCCGCGACGTCGCCGATGGCGTAGTAGCCTGGCGTGGTCGTCTGGAGGTTCTTGTCCACCTTGATGAAGCCGCGGTCGGTGACCTGGATGCCACATTCCGCGAGCCCGATGTTCTCGGTGTTCACGGCGCGGCCCGCCGCCATGAGGACGGCCTCTACGGCGATCGCCTTCTTTTCGCCGCCGGCTTCGACGTCCAACGTCACCTTGTCCTTCGCGATCGTCGCTTTGGTCACCTTGGCGCCGGCGATCACCTCGATGCCGCGCTTCTTGTAACTCTTGGCGAGCGCGTCGGACGCCTCCGCGTCCTCGAGCGGCAGGATGCGGGGCAGCGCTTCGATCAACGTGACCTTGACGCCGAACGCATTGAAGATGTCGGCGAACTCCATCCCTACCGCGCCGGCACCCACGATCGCGAGCGACCCGGGAATCTTCTCCATCAGGAGGGCTTCGTCCGAGGAGATGACCGTGGTCTTGTTGATCTCGAGCCCGATCTGCGGGATCCCCTTCACACGGGAGCCGGTGGCTATGACGACGGCCTTCTTGGCCTCGTAGACGTCCCCGCCGACCTTCACCTTTTTACCCGGCTGCAACAGGCCGCTACCCTTGACGACGGTGACCTTGTGTTTCTTCATCAGGAACTCGACGCCCTTCGAGTTCTGTTCGCTCACCTTGCGGGAGCGCTTCATGGCCACGCCGTAATCGGTCTTGACGCTCCCGACCTCCACACCGAAGTCTTTCGACTCCTTGAGCAGGTTCGCGATATAAGCGGAGTGGAGCAGGGCTTTCGTGGGGATGCAGCCGATGTTGACGCACACCCCGCCGAGTTTCTCCCGCTCGACGACGGCGACGGTCAGTCCGAGCTGGGACGCGCGGATCGCCGCGACGTAGCCCGCCGGTCCACCACCCAGAATCACGACATCGAATTGGTTTGCCACAGGTAGTCCCAGTTTGATTGTGTAGGGGCGCAGCATGCTGCGCCCCTACGGGTCGCATCTTCCAACCTACAACAGCATCGCCAACGGATTCTCCAGCATTTGCTTCAAGGTTTTCAGGAACTGCGCGCCCGTCGCGCCATCGATCACGCGATGATCGCAGCTCATCGTGAGCCGCAGGCGACGCCGCACGACCACCTGACTTCCCTCCGCGACCGGCTTCGCCACGATCGACCCGACGGCGATGATGCCCGCCTCGGGTGGGTTAATCACCGCCGTAAACTGATCGATGTCGAACATGCCGAGGTTCGAGACGCTGAACGACGCGCCGGTGTACTCCTCGGGCTTGAGGCGGCGGTTCCGCGCGCGCTGAGCGAGCTCGCGCGCCTCGGTGCCGATCTCCGTCAAACTCTTGCGGTCAGCGTCGCGAATCACCGGCGTGATGAGTCCGTCTTCCACCGCCACCGCCATCCCGATATGCACCTCGTTCCAGTAGCGGATGTGGTCTTCCTGGAACCACGCGTTGCAGGCGCGGTGCTTCGTCAACGCCGTGGCAACCGCTTTGATGACGATGTCGTTGAACGAGATCTTGCCCTGGTCACCGAGCTGCTTGTTCAAGGCGTCGCGCGCTTCTGCCGCCCGCTCCATGTCCACTTCAGTCGTGAGGAAGAAGTGGGGAATGGGGCCGATGGAGGCTGCCAGGCGCTTCGCGATCGTCTTGCGGATCTGGGTGAGGGGGACGTCTTCGAAAGGAAGACCGGTGCGCGGGACGTCAACTGCCGCTGCCGCTGGAGCCCCTTCGAGATCCCGCTTCACGACGCGACCGCCAGGACCGGAGCCCTGGACGAGCTTGAGATCGACACCTGCATCCTTAGCCATTCGTTTGGCAAGTGGTGATGCCTTGATGCGCGCGTCTTCGGCCTTTTCCGGCGCACTGCGCACGGCGGACGGCGCACTCGGTTGCGCTGCTGGCGCAGCGGAGCTTGCTCCATCGACTTTCTCGCCCGGCGCACCGATGTACGCCACCACGTTCCCCACCGGCACCGTGGTTCCCTCGGGCACCAACACCTTGATGAGCTGGCCGTCCGCTCGGGCGACGAGCTCCATGACCGCCTTGTCGGTCTCCACTTCGGCGAGGGTGTCGCCAGTCTTCACGGCGTCGCCCTCTTTCTTGTTCCACTTGACGAGGCGCCCTTCCTCCATCGTGGGCGACAGGGCCTCCATGTGGACTTTGGTGGCCATGAGGGGCTACTCGAGGTAAAGGACGCGCCGCGCCGCGGCGGCGACTTTCTCGGGCGATGCCTTGGCGGCGCGCTCGAGATGCTTGTTGTACGGCATCGGGACATCGGCCTGGGTCACGCGCTGCACCGGCGCGTCGAGGTGGTCGAACGCGTCGCGCTGGATGATGTCGACGACCTGCGCGCCGATGCCGGCGTGCGGCCACCCTTCCTCGACCACCACGGCGCGGTTCGTCTTCGCCACGGACGTCAGGATGGCCGATTCATCCAACGGACGCAGCGAGCGCAGATCCACCACCTCGGCGGACACGTTCTGCTCGGCGAGCTGGTCGGCGGCCTTCAGGGCGACCGAGACCGTCTTCGAGTGACAGATCAACGTCACATCCGTCCCCTCGCGCTTCACGTCCGCTTGGCCGATCGGCACGACGTGCTCGCCCTCGGGCACCTCGCCCTTCAAGTTGTAGAGCATCTCCCCTTCGAGCACGATCACGGGGTTGTTGTCGCGGATGGCGGATTTGAGGAGGCCCTTGGCGTCGGCGGGGGTGGCCGGGGCGACCACCTTGAGGCCGGGGATGTGGGCGAGCCAGCTCTCCCAGGCCTGGGAATGCTGCGACGAGAGCTGCAGCGCGGCGCCGTTGGGACCTCGAAACACGATCGGCATGCGCAGCTGGCCGCCCGACATGTACAGCATCTTCGCGGCGGCGTTGACGATCTGGTCGAGGGCCAGCAACGCGAAATTCCACGTCATGAACTCGATTACGGGGCGGAGCCCCGCCATCGCCGCCCCGACGCCGATTCCGGCGAACCCCAGCTCGGCGATCGGCGTATCGACCACGCGTTGCGCCCCGAACTCCTCCAGCAACCCGCGGCTCACCTTGTACGCGCCCTGGTAGACGCCGACCTCTTCACCCATCAGGAACACCGACGGGTCGCGCTGCATCTCCTCGCGCAGCGCTTGGTTCAAGGCATCGCGGTACGTCAGCGTCGGCATCGATCAGTCCGCCAGGACATCGTGATACAGCTCGGCAGGATCCGGGTCCGGACTCTCGTCCGCGAACTTCACGGCCGCGTCCACTTCGGCGTGGATCTCGGCGTCCATCGCGTCGAGCTTGGTCTGGTCGAGCACCTTCTCTTCCTTGAGCTTCTCGGCGAGTTGGGTGATCGGATCCTTTTTCTTCTGTTCCTCGACTTCGTCCTTGGTGCGGTAGACGCCATGCAGGGGGTCGGACATCGAGTGGCCCATGTAGCGGTAGGTGCGGACCTCGAGCAGCGTCGGATGGCCGCCCTTCCGCGCCCGCTCGACGGCCCGGCGGGTCGCATCGTACACGGTCAGCACGTTCATCCCGTCCACGGCCTCCGCCGCCATGTCGTAGCTGCAGGCGTGCTCTACCACGTCGGTCACTGCGGCGACGCGCTCGAATGCCGTGCCCATGCCGTAGCGGTTGTTCTCGCACAGGAAGATCACCGGCAGCTTCCACACCGACGCCATGTTCAAGGCCTCGTGGAAGGCGCCGATGTTCACCGCGGCCTCGCCGAAAAAGCAGACGCAGACCTGGTCGCCGCCCTGATACTTGGCGGCGAAGGCGATCCCGGCCGCCAGCGGAATGTGGCCGCCCACGATGCCGTGGCCGCCCATGAAGCGCCGGCCCGCGTCGAACAGGTGCATGGACCCGCCCTTGCCCTTGCAGCAGCCCGTCGCCTTCCCGAACAACTCGGCCATGACGACGCCGGGCGGAATACCGCGCACCAGCGCCTGGCCGTGTTCGCGGTAGGACGAGATGGCGTAGTCGTCTTCCCGCAGCGCGCTGAGGCAACCGACCGCCACCGCCTCCTGCCCGATGTAGAGATGGCAGAACCCGCCGATCTTGCCGAGCGCGTACGCCTCCGCCGTCTTCTCTTCGAAGCGGCGGATGAGCAGCATGTGACGCAGCATGGTGATGTGCAGCTCCGCGTTGGCGCTCACGCTTTGGCCGCCTCGACCTGCTCCCACGCGTGATAGCTCGAACGCACCAACGGGCCCGATTCGACGTGCCGGTATCCCAGCGCCAGTCCGAACCGCTTCAGCTCGGCGAACTCGTCCGGCGTGTACCAGCGCGCGATCGGCAGGTGCTGATCGGAGGGCCGTAGGTACTGGCCCAGCGTGAGGATGTCGACGTCTTGGGCTCGCAGATCGCGCATCGCGCCCAGCAGCTCGTCCCAATCTTCGCCGAGCCCGCAAATGATGCCCGACTTGGTCAGCATGTCGCGATCGAGCTCCCGGGCGCGACGCAGCAGCTCGAGCGCGCGCGGATAGCGCCCGCCCGGCCGCGCGATGCGATACAGCCGCTCGATCGTCTCGAGATTGTGGTTCAGGATGTCGGGTTTGGCTCGGGCGACGATGCGCAGGGCTTCAGCGTTGCCCTTGAAGTCGGGAATCAGGACCTCGATCGAGGTCTCGGGGAGCCGGCGGCGGATTTCGGCGATACACGAGGCGAAGATTTCGGCGCCGCCGTTCGGCAGGTCGTCGCGATCTACGCTCGTGATCACGACATGTCGCAGCCCCATTTGCGCCACCGCCTCGGCGAGTCGCACCGGCTCCTCGACATCGAGTGCGGTCGGCGTGCCGTGCGCCACCGCGCAATACGCGCAGTTCCTGGTGCACACATCGCCCAGGATCATGAACGTCGCCGCTTTGTGCTCCCAGCACTCACCAATGTTCGGGCAATGCGCTTCCTCACACACCGTATGCAGCTTGAGGTCGCGCATCATGTGCTTCAGGGCGACGTACGTCGGGCCCCCAGGGGCTTTGACTTTCAGCCAAGAGGGCTTCCTGTTGGGGTCAGATCCTATCTGGATGAGAGAAGGAGCGGGCATGGAGCCTCGAAGATAGTGGCCACCATGGGGATGGGGTAGGCCAAAATTCAACCGGACGGTTGATCTCCCAGCCCCCGTTTCAGGCGGCGTAATTCCTCCTCAACCTGCTCGGACGTGCTCAGGGTTCCGTCGGCGATCTCCGCGATCTCCTCGGCCTCCCGCCACTGTCGCTCCAGCTCCGCGACCTCCCCGCGCTCGTCGACGGCCATCTCCAGGGCCAACCGGCGCTCCGGCCGCAGGGACCGCAGCGTCACCTCTCGGCGGGCCACGTCGTGCATCAGGCGGTCGGCGCCCCCGACCTGATCTACCACTCGCGCAGCGTCTTCGGCGCGCCGCCGGCCACTGCGCGTGACGTTGAGGTAGGTGAGCCCCTGCCGGAGAACCTGAACCGCGTCGGGTCCCGTTAGCTGCGCACCTTCGCTATGGCACTTCGGGCAGCTCAGGAGGACCGCGACCTCGGCGTGCGCATCGGGGACGATACGGGCGTGCTGCACGTGGCGGGCGCGCAGCTCCATCAGCGCGCCGCAGCGCGCGCAGCTTGGCGGCTCCGCGAGCGCGACTCGGCGCCGCCCGACGATCCCGATGTACGCCTGATCGACGAGCCGGTGCAGGTTCCAGACGAACACGCCCAACCCCCCACCGGCCGCGACATTGGCGGCGATGCCGAGGCCGATTGCCGCCACCGTGAGAGGGATCACAACCTTCATCCGCTCGCGTTGCCGGGTGCGCAGCCGCTCGCCATAGCGCCACGTAGCGAGCTCGACGCGCAGCGGTTTGCCCACCTGCACGAAGTCGTAGCGCTGCCACCGGATCAACGCGACTTGCTCGGTCGAAGCGACGACCCGACTGCCCCCCTTGTCGTCCCGCGCCACGCGGGCGACGGCTTCGATCCGTTCGAGTCTGTCGTCGAGCGGCGTGAGGTTCCAGCGGCTGCACTTCGAGCATACGACCCAGAGCCGTCCGCGCCATTCGTCGAACGCGAGGCGCCGCCCGACGCCGAGCCCGGACGGTCCGCCGTCGCCGTCGAAGGGTGCGTTGCAGAAGGCGCAGGTCTTGAACATCAGCGCGCGGCCGCGAAAGGCGTGAAGTCCACGTCACACTCACCGTGCGCGAGCAGATCCCCAATGATCTCACCCGTCAGTGCCGCGAGCAGGATACCGTTGCGGCCGTGCCCGGTCGCGAACCACAGCCCGCGCGTTTCCGGATCGGCGCCGACAATCGGGTGGCCGTCCGGGGTGACGGGTCGCAGCCCCGCCCACGTGCGGGTCGGACGAACGGCCCCAAGCGCCGGCAGCAGGCGCGCGGCGGCGCTCACGATCTCGGCAATCCCTTCGTCGGTGACGCGGGCGTCGAATCCCGCATGCTCCATGGTGCTTCCCATCACGCATTCGCCACCCCGCGCCAGCACGTAACCGTGATCGGCATAGAGGATGGCGGGCGGTGTGCCCTCCGGCCAAGGGACCGCCGCCATTTGCCCGCGCACCGGCTCCACCGGCAACCGCCGGGGGAGTCCCCCGATGCCGGGAGACCATGCGCCTGCGGCGATCACGACGTGCTCGGCGCCGATCGTTCCGCCGGCGAGGGCGACGCCCGTCACACGCGCGCGCTTCTCCGCCGTCGTCACGCGCACGACCCGCTCCGGCACGATGGTGACGCCGAGGCGCCGGGCGTCGGCGAGGAGGGCGCGCGTGAGCGCCGCGGGATCGACGGCGCCGTCTTCGGGTGCGTAGAGGGCACCATGACAACCGGGTGCCGCGCCGGGGAATCGCTCCGCCACATCCGGGGCCTCGAGCCAATCGCACCGCAAGCCGGCCTGCCGCTGCTGGGCCACGACGTCGCGCAGATGGTCGGCGGCGGCGGCGTCGAACGCGACGGAAGCGATGCCGGCGCGCCAGAATCCGATGTCGAGACCGGTGGTCTCACGCAGGGCAGGGCCCAGGGTTTCGTACAGGTCGCGGCCCCGCACACCGAGGGCGCGGATGGCGTCGTCGGCGAGCTCGATCTGAGCGGCGAGCAAGCCCGCCGAAGCGTGAGAAGCCGCGGCGCGGTCAGGGCCGGGCTCGCACAGGGCCACTTGGAGGCCCCGGAGGGCGGCGGCGCGGGCGCAGGCGGCGCCGATGACGCCGCCCCCCACGACGATCACTTCACAGGACGAAACTTTGTGCGACATTTAGGCGTACGCCCGCAGAAGACGCAACCGGACACCACGGAGGGTACCATGTTCCGGAGCATTTTGGGATTTGCAGTGCTGGCTGTTGTCGCCTGGCTGGCGCTGAAGCTGGTCTTCGGCATCCTCGGCAGCCTATTTGGTCTTGCGATGACCGTGCTGTGGCTCGCCGCCATCGGATTCCTCTTCTATCTGGCGTTGCGGCTCATCAGTCCCAGCACCGCCGATAAGCTGCGCGACATGATCAAAGGGCGTTCGGCCGCCTAGCGATCCCACGGGAGTTTCCAGCCTCGCTCCCGCCGCTGCAACACGAAGGTCGCCCGGCCTGCTTCGGCCTGGCGCTGCTGCGCGTTGATCCACCGGTAGTCCAGCAACACCCACGCGAACCGTCCCTCCAGGGTCACCGTCGCCGCCAGGACGGTGACCTGTCCGCTGGGGCCGACCCCTGCCAGACGGGGCGCCGCGAGGCGCACCCGGGCGTTTGCGACCACGACGGCGTCGGGGGCGTACAGCGTATCAGCGGCCAGCGCGGCGACCGCGCTTCTAGGGCCGCGCATCGAGTCGAGACAGCACGGCCCAGCTGATCAGCGGAAACAGAATCTCGTGGTGCCCGGTGAGCTGGATGCCCCGGCCCCCCGCGAGTGTCGGTCGCTCCACGACATTGACGCGCGGCCGGTAGTGTCGCTGCATGTCGCAGTCGCACGCGGTGAAGTTTTTGGGCTTCCCGCCATGCAGGTTGCGGGCGATGGTGAGGGCTTTGAGGAACACCTCCGGCATGACGACGGCGCTGCCGAGGTTCAGGACCACACCGCCGTCATCGAGATCGGGGAGCACGCCCGCAAGCCGCTTGAAATCGCGGTGGCTCGTCGCGCCGATCGCCGCACCGTCGGCGGTGGGGTGCTGGTGAATGATCTCCGCTCCCACGGCGGCGTGCACGGTCACGGGCACGCCGAGCTGCGCGCACGCGACGAGTACCGACACGTCGCGCCCCGGCAGGTGCTTACGCGCCCGCAGATCCTCCGCCAGCGCTTCCCCCGCGCCCTGTTCGTTCTTGGCGCCCCGGACGAGGGCGGCGTTCATCTCGCGGCCCGTTTCTTCCGCCATCCCAAAGGTCCCGTCGCCGAGCCCTGCGGCGACGTCCTCACTCGTTCCGCCGTAGGCGGCCAACTCGAAGTCGTGGATCGCGCCGCTGCCGTTCATCGCGACGTGCGTCACCGCCTTGCGGCGCATCAGCTCGATCAGCAAAGGGCCGAGCCCGACTTTCACGACGTGGCCGCCCAGCATCGCCACGACGGCGCGGCGCCCGGCGGCCGCGACGATCGCTTCCACCACGTAGCGCAGGTCCTGCGCCGCCAGGATCGAGGGTAGGGAGGTCCAGAACGCGGTGAACGACCGATCGGGGCCGGGTGGGTGCGCGAGGAGCGAGGGATCGACTTTGTTGGAACGGCGGGCGATGGGGACGGTCTTGAGGCGGGCGAAGTCGGCTTCGCGGTAGTCCGTCATGGCTGCTCCGGAACGGAAAGCTCCTTGAGCTTCAACGTGACCTGACCGAACGAGAAGTTGGACTGGATCGCCAGGACGATGCGGCGGGGGTCGTCGGAGAGCCAGATGCGCGTCTCCGATTTCTCCGCGAAGATGCCGCGTCCCTGGGGAATCCGCGGCCGCACCACGATGGCGTCCCACTTTTTGCCCGCGACGCTCACCCGCTCACGCTTGAGGACCTCGATGATCACCGGATTGCGGTCGGGCCGGAAGTAGCGCCCGTACTCGTAGCGCTTGCCGATCTCGAGCGGCACGGTGCGGATCCAATAGAGGAACGCCGCGTCGTCGAGGGGCTGGGCCACGGTGGCGAAGGTCGTGTCGCGTCCCACTTCGCGGTAGAACCCCGAATCCGGATAGATCTCGTAGGTGCGCTCGCGGTGCCGGTTGCGCTCGTCCTGGACGGAGCGAAAACGGCGGGACTGAAAGTCGTGACGCCCGACCCACGACTCGATCGTCTGATCGAGATGGTACCACAGCGCGCCGCCCGAGATGCGAAACTGCAGGTGTACCGTCTCGATGCCGCGCAGCGAGTCGATCCCCACCACCTCCATCACGGCGGTCCCGACGCTGAAGATGCCGTACTTGGCCCCGTAGGTGAGGCGCTCTCCAACGGGGAAGGGGACCGCGGCGACCGTCGCCACCGCGGGCAGGCTCGCGTGGGCCGAGTCCTGACCGTCCAGCGCGGGCGGGGCGCTCGTGATCAGAGCGAGCGCGACTGCCGCGCTGCGCGCGGCGCGGACCACGGCCCGGCCGCGCCACGCCGCCAGCAGCCGGTTCCACGGGTGGATCCGGGAGGGCCGCTGTTGCAGGTCGTAGCGGGCCGGCGTGGGCACCGTTTCCATGCGCCGAGCATGAGGGGTGAGCCGCGCGAGCAACTCGGCGTTCGCGCACCAGCCGTCCGTCGTGAGCAGCGGCGTTGCCGTTCCACCGCGCGTGGCCTGGCGCAACACGATGAGCCGCAGCGCCGTGAACCCCGAGACGCTGTCGCGCACACCCGCCACCGGCAGCAGGCGGGGCGCAAACCGGCGCACCCAACGCTCCCCCCACGAGCGCGTCCCGAGTGAGCGGGCGACCTCCGCCACCACCAGGTCGGCGCCCGACTCCAGGCGCTTCACCATTTCTTCCATCGTTTCGGGGGCGTGCACGAAATCGGCGTGGAGCGTGATGGCGCAGTCGCGCTTCGGCCGGTCGGTCCGCTGCAGCGCGAGTCGGAGCAGCTCCTCGAGGCTCGAGGCATAGCCGAGACGGGCCGAATGCGTCACAAGCGTCATCGGGAGCACGCGGCCGTAGGAAGCGAGGATCTCACCTGTTCCGTCGGTCGACCCGTCGTCGCAAGCGAGAATGTGGTACTCACGCGCGAACGCGGTGAATACCTGGCGCACCTTCCAAAGCACGAGCCCTGCGGTGCGCGCTTCGTTGTGGACCGGGACGCAGACGTAGATCATGGCCCTGCAATCTAGAGGAGTGACCGATAGAGGGCCAAGACGCCCCGCGACATCGTGGCGGCGGTGAACCGCTCGGGAAAGGGCATGCGGGATGGGGGATGCGACAGGGCGTCGAGCACCTTGCCTGCCAACCCCACCGCGTCTCCAACGGGCACCAGGGCGTCCGCAGGCAGGATCTCGGGAATCCCGCCCGCCGCGGTCGCGACCACGGGTTTTCCGAGCGCCAGCGCATTGAGAATCACGCTGCCCAATCCTTCTTCCTTGGATGACATCACGAACACGTCACTCTCGCGAATCAGAGCATCGGCTGCCTCTACATACCCCAACAGATGGACGCGGTCGGTCAACCCGAGACGTGTGATCTCGGCTGTGAGGGGCCCGCGCAGCTCGCCTTCGCCCGCGACGATCCAGTGGAGATCGGGATCTGTCGGGCGGGCGTGTGCGGCGGCACGGACGAGGGTGAGCTGGTCCTTGTGGTCCACGAGCGCCGCTACGTTCACGGCGATTCGCGTCCCGGCGGGGAGGCCGAGTTGACCTCGGACGTTGAGCGGCTGCTCGGCGGAGCGGCGTATCTCGTCCGGATCGATGCCGTCGGGGACGACCGAGATCTCGGTGGCCGCGACGCCGTCGGCGGCGAGGACGTTCTTGACCGCCGTGGAGATCGCAATGATGCGATCGGCGCGGCGCCACGTGCTGAAGCGCCCCACGTGGAAGTCCACGCGACGCGTGGCGACGAGGCGTGCGTCTCCCAACGTTTTATGCGCCATCCACAGCGCGTGGCCGTCGTGCGCGTGGAGGATGTCAGGCTTGAACTCGGAGACTGCGAGGTTGACCCGGAACCAGGCCCGCGGGTCCAGGCCCCAGCCCCACGGGACTTCGAACACCGTCGTACCGTCCGCGGCCGCTCGGCGCGCCAGCTCGCTGCCGCGTTTCGTCACCAGCACCTGCTCGACGCCGCGTTCGCGGGCCAGCTCCCGGCAGAGCAACCGCGCCTGGTTCTGGCCGCCGCGCCATTCGCGACCGGAGTCGACTTGCAGGACGCGCAACGACTCAGGCAGGCGATTTCACGTCGGCGAGCACACGCCGCAATTCGTCCAACTTGAACGGTTTTTGGAGGAAGGGACGTCCCAAGCGCTCCAGGAACTGGAGCGTGTCGCCCCGCACCGTGTCGCCGGTAGCGAACACCATGCGGTCGGCCACGGCGGGATGCATCTGCGCGAGCGTCTGATGCATCTCGCGCCCTCCGAGACGCGGCATGCGGAGATCGCAGATGATCAAGTCGAAGGGCTGCGTCAGCGCGCGCTTCAACGCTTGGCTGCCGTCGGAGGCGAGAACGACCTCGTGTCCCCAGCTCTCCAGCGTCGCCTGCATGTAGTGGAGAATGTGAGGCTCGTCGTCCACGACCAGGACACGCAGCCGCTCGGCGGCGACCGGCGCCGCGGCGGGCGAGGCGGTCTCCCCCACCAGATCGCTCGCCGACGCGAGCCGAGCCGCGGCGGCGCCCGGCAGCTCGACCGTAAACGTGGCGCCGCTGCCGAGGCCTGAGTCCACCGTCATGCTCCCCCCGTGCTCCTTCACGATGCCCTGGCAGATGGACAGGCCGAGACCCGTGCCCTCGCCCTCGGACTTGGTGCTGAAGAACGGCTCGAACACGTGTTGCGCGACGGACTCGGGCATCCCGGGTCCGTTGTCCGAAATGCTCACCGCCACGCCGTCCAGCCAGACCTTGGCGAGGACCGTGATGTGCCCGTCGCTGACGTTCGCTCCGCGGATCGCCTGCGCGGCGTTGTTGATGATGTTCACGAACACCTGCTTGATCTGGTTGGCGTGCACTTCGACCTCGGGCAGGCCGGGCTCGGCGGTGAACGTGAGCACGATGTGCTGCGCCATCAGCTGGTTCTTGAGCAACGCGATCGTCGATTCGAGGATCGGCCGGATCGATTGCAGCTGCCGCTCGCCCTCCTGGCGTCGGGCGAACGAGAGCAGGTTGCGCACGATGCCGGAGGCCCGCTCGGCTTCCTGCCGGATGACCGCCAGGGGCTCCTCGAGACGTTCGGGCACGTCCTCCGCCTCGCCGAGGAGATCCGCGAACCCCACCACCGAGGCGAGAGGATTGTTCAGATCGTGTGCGACGCCCGCTATGAGTTGACCTATCGCCGACATTTTCTCAGACTGCAGGAGCTGGTCCTGGAGACGCCGCTTCTCGGTCTGGTCTTCGAACAAGAGCACGGCGGCCCCCGGCTCGCCCGTGCCGATGGCGGTGACGATGAGCACGCGGTCGCCCGACCGTACCTCGACAGGAGATGCGCCCGGCGAGGCGATCAGGCGGCCGACGGCGTCGATCCAGGACGGGGGCAGCAACGTGACCCAGGGGCGTCCCGGCAGCGCGGTCACGGGGAGCTTGATCAACTCGGCAAAGACGCGGTTTGCGCGCCGCACTAGGCCCTGCGAGTCGATGAAGCAGATCGCCTGATTGATCGCGTCGACGGTCTGCTCCCACTCGCGCTTGCCGCTCGAGAGCAGTTCGACGAGGCGGGCATTCTCGAGGGCGATCGCGGCCTGCGCCAGGACGGCGCGGACGAAGGCCAGCGCGGGCTCGTCCAGCGACCCGGCGCTGTGACCTTCGAGGGACACCGCGCCAATGGTGCGACCCACGGCGGCGATCGGCGCGCCGAGCCAGCTCGGGGGTTCCGGCTGCACCGTGACGCCGAGGTTGGCGGCACTCGCCGTCACGTGCGCAGGTAGGACCAGCGGGCCTCGCCGCAACGCGAGCTGCAGCAGGGGCTCGTCGGTCGTCGCGGGGCGGGGGCCGTCGTGGTACGCGACGACGAGGCGATTGCTGTCGACATCGAGCAACATGATCGACAGTCGCTCGGGGGCGAGTTGCTCGGTGATGGCCCGCGCCACCAGCTCGATGATCGTGGCCGGCCGGAACGCCCCCGCGAGCTCTTGGGAGAGCCCGGTCAGGCGTTGCAGGACATCCGTCACCGATGGGGGCTGAGTCACCATCCAACTATACTCTGTCGCCCGGGGGTGGTCACTCGTCCAGAAAACGGGTCGGCACCGTGGTGGCTGCCTCGACCAACGCTTCCGCCGACTTGATGAACCGCACCACGATCGGGAGCGATCCTTTCAACCCGACCTTACGCTGCATGATTCCCGCGATCGGGCCCAGCTCCTTCCGGATGATCTGCTTCCAGTAGCGATACTCCGATGTCAGCACGAACGCGGCGTTCTGCGCGTCGTCCGCCGTCACGACTTTCGCGTCGCGGCAGACTCCGCGATCCAGATCGAGCCAGATGCCCACGGGAGTCGCCACGCCGATCTCCGGATGGGCCGCGACGATCAGGGCCACGGACCCGTGCGTCCATTGGAGTGACGCCTGGCGGTAGCCGTCGCTCGCGTTGATCGCGACGCCATACGCGGCGACCCAGTCGGGCGAGGGAAAGGCGTGCGAACTCACGCGACCGCCCGCGCAAAGCCATCGAACAGCGCGCGCTCGTTGAGATCCTCGGGGTGCCACTGCACCGCCAGCGTCCAGGGCGCGCCGGCGTCGACCGCCTCGACAGCTTCGATCAACCCGTCCTCCGCCCACGCGACGGCGCGCAGCCCAGGGGCGAGCTCGCGGATCGCCTGATGATGGCGGCTGTTGACGGTGATGGATCGCGCGCCGAGCGTCTTCTCGAGGAGGGATCCGGGCTCGATGCGCACGGCGTGCCGCCGGTCGTCGCCCCCCGCGTGGACAACGGGCCCGGGGCGCTCGCTCTCCAGATCCTGATACAGCGTCCCGCCGAGGGCCACGTTGAGGACTTGAATGCCGCGGCAGATGCCGAGGATGGCGAGGCGACGCTGCCGCGCCGCAGCGATGAGCGCCAGCTCAGCGGCGTCGCGCGTGGTGTCGGGTTTTTCGAGTTTGGGATGTGGGGTCGCGCCATAACGCGCCGGCTCGACGTCCTCGCCGCCCGTCAACACCAGACCATGCACGCAGCCGGCCTGCAACGCGTGGACGGCGCGCTCGGGCGCGAGCATGGTCGGCAACGCGAGCGGCACGAGGCCGGCGCGGTCCAGCGCGCGCACGTAGGCGGTATTGAGGGTCACCCGCTCGCGCCCGTCCACCTGCCGGCGCGGCGCGGTGACCGCCACGACGGGCGTCACGACCTGGGTGGCGGTGGGGAGGCGGCGCCGAGAATCGGACAGCGGGGATTGCTCACGCTGGCCCAATCGACGCGGACACCGTACAGGTTCAGCGTGACGGCGCCGCCGGTAATCGTCCCGAGGTGGGGGTAGTCCTTCGGCTCTTGCGATTCGTAGATCAGTACACCCACGGCGCGGTGCGACGTGTCGTCCACGACGAGCAACCCGTAGCCACCGTGCGCGGGGAATCCGTCGCCCACGTATTCCATCACGATCGCCTTCCCCAGGGCATCATACCCGGCGCGTACGAACGCCGGCTTCTGCTGGATGACCATGGCTGGGAGCGAGTCGGGGAGGCCACGCGGCGCGTCCGGAATGACGGCGCGCGCGTTCCGGAGGTGCTGTTGGATGAGCGTCGGGGCCGCGATGACGGCGAGGCCACAAGCCGGCGAGCGCGACGCGTCGCCACCGCAAGCCGCGATGAATACCGTGAGCGTAGCGAGTCGCGCGTTCATGCGGTTCAATCTAATACGTCCACGCGGCGGTGACGGAGATCATCCGCACAGGCGCGAGCGTTTCGGGAACGAGATCGTAGACGTAGTTCAAGGCGTTCGCAACGAGCAGCCGCACCTCGAGCTGCCGCGTGGTCCAACCGGCCCGAAGATCGAGCACGCGGACGGGGACGCGTCGTGCATCGACGAAGCCTTCGAGCTCGATCTTTGCCGGACGACTCGCATACCGGAAGTCCGCGCCAAGACCCCAGGCGCTTCCCGTTCCACCCGGCGCGTAGTCAGCGGTGACGGTGAACAGGTGTGCCGGCCGGAACGCGAGGACGGGCCGCGTGTCGAGATACGTGTACGACAGCGCCGCGGTGAGATGATCGGGAATCGGGGCACTGAGCAGCGTGGCGTCCAGCCCCGCGATGCGGGCGCGAGTCACGTTCTGCAGCTGAATCTTGGGCGTCGTGTCTACCACGAGGACGGGCTCGATCAAGTCACGCGCCTCCGTCCAGAACAGCGCGGCGTCGAGGCGCACGGCGCCCAGGACCGGCGTCGTGTGGCCCAGCTCCACCGACCACCCCGTCTCGGGCCGGAGCGTGGGGTTCGGGATCACGCGGAAGCCGGCGGCGAACGTATTCACGAAACGCTCGGCCATCGTGGGGGCGCGGAAGCCCCGGCCGACCGATGCCCGCAGCATGCCGCCGCCGACAGGCAGCGTCGCGCCGACGCGCGGGCTCACCACCGCGGTCAACGAGCCGGCGTCCACGGCCAAATAATCGAGGCGCGCGCCCGCGGTGAGGCGCGCCTTGCCGATCTGCTGTTCGCTCTCGCCGTAGGCGGCGACTTCCGACTGGGAGTGCGTCCCGAAAATGTCGCTGGCCACGTCGGCGAAGGTCCCCTCACCTCCGACCAGCACCGTCCGCGCCGAGTCGGGATGGGCCTCGGCGCGCAATTCGACGCCGAACCGATTGGCGACGCTCGCTTCGTTGGAGCTGCGCCGGTAGTCGGCGAAATTGGTGCGCAACCAGGAGGCGCGTGCCTGCCACGCGAACCGGTCCGACTTGACGGTGCGCAGCTGCGCCGAGACGTAACCCTTGCGCGAGTCGGTGCGCGCGCCGAGTTCACTCGTATCGACCTTGAACGGCTGGAAGATCTGGCCGCGGTCATCACATTCGCCTCGCGTGCACCAGCGAAGCGGTACCTGGTACTGATCCACCGCCCACGATCCCGCCACGTCGAGGCGGGTGCGGGGGGAGACCTGCCACCGCCCCTTGGCGGCCGTCTGCCAGTGATCGCGGGCGTCTTGCTCGCGGTACCCATCGGAGTGGCGGGCACCGATGGCGACCCGGCCGGCGGCCCTCTCCGTGCCATACGAGCCACTCACGTCGACTCCGTCCTGCAACCCGGTCGTGTTCCGGAAGGCCCACTCGGGGTGGGGCGGGCCGGCGTAAGCGCCCCCCGTGACGCGAAACCGGGCGTGGAAGCCGCTGGGCACGTCGCGCGTCGTGAGGTTCACGACCCCCCCCAGCGCCGCGGAGCCGTACAGCGACGAGCCCGCGCCCTTGAGAATGTCCACGCGCTCGATCTGATCGACGGGAAGGAGATCCCAGTTGATGCCGCCGCGGTCGCCCTGGTTCATGGGGACGCCGTCGACGAGGAGCAGCACACGGGAGTTGAGTCCCTGCACGTAGCCGGTCGAACCGCGGATGTTGATCTGGCCATTCAAGATCTGAACCCCTGCCGCCTTGTCCACGGCCTCGTCCACAGTGTTGACCGCCCGTCGCGCGATCTCCTGCTGGGTCACCTGCGCGACGCTGGCGGCCGATGCGCCGAAGTGCGGCCCTTTGGTGCTCACGACGTCGAGGGGAGTGAGCTCGAGCGGCGAGGGGTCGAGGGTGAAATCGGCACGGGCGGAGTCGACGAGCGTGAGCGGCGCGGTCCTGGGCGAGTAGCCGATCGCGGCGGCCCGCAGCCGCATCTCACCGGCGGCGACGGGCGTGAGGCGGTACCGTCCGGTGGCGTCGGTGAACGTGTAGAGCGTCGTGCCCGGCACGCCCACGACGGCGCCGCCGATCGGCGCGCCGCGAGGATCGCGCACTTCGCCGCGGACGACGCCTCCGCCACCTGCTGCCTGCACGGCGAGAAGCCCGATCAGCGCAAGGTGCATGTCACGAAGTCGGTCGGCGGTTTCAGGTTGTCGAAGTCCACGCTGAAATCCACGCTGTCGGCCACGTTGCCGTTCGGCACGGCGACCACGCCGGGCTGCGTCGTGTCCGCCGGATTGCGGTAGTAGCCCGCGACCCGGAGCAGCGCCGTGTCCTGCGCGGTGAGCGTCAAGTCGCCGACCTTCTTCCAAACGGCGAGCACCCACTCGTAGGTATCGGGGAGAAGCTCTATGCTGTAGAGCGCCACCGAGTCCGTGTAGGGGACGGAGCTGGGGATGAAGGGCCGCCGGTTGAGAATCAGTTGGTTGCAGGTCTGCGGAAAACTGGTGTAGGCGGCGACGAAGACGTTGTCGGTACTATCGGGGATGGTGCCGCTGAACCGGATGGTGCCGCACACGCCGACCAGGCCGCGCGCACAGATCGGTTCGGGCTCGAGTCCCGCGTCGCACGCGAGCGCGGCGGTCAGCGCGGCGACGAGCGCGACCGCGGGCCGGAGAGACATACCAGCAATCTGGGGCGAACGGGCGGCGCGTCAACTTGACCCCCGTATCCGGCGGCGTAACGTTCCCTGACGATGCCGATCTACGAGTACGTCTGCACAAAGTGCAACGAGCGATTCACGCGCCACGAGCCGATCGAAGCGCACGGTCAGCAACGACCGGCGTGCCCCAAGTGCGGCGCGCGCGCCGTGCGCCCCGTGCTTTCCCCGTTCTTCGCCAAGACCATCCGCAAGAGCTGAGCGAGGCCACCCTCTGTTCGAACGCCTCCGAGATGCGTTCCGCGCGGCCCTCGATGCCGCGACGCCGCCCGGCGACCTGCGCGAACTCGCGCGGGAGATGCGGGAAGCGGTGGTGGAAGCGAAAGTGGCCGTGCAGGAGATGCGCGAGGCGCTCGGCCGCACGGAGGGAGAGCTGACGCTCGAACGGCAACGGTTGGCCGACGCCGAGCGGCGCGGCCGGCTCGCGGGGGAGATCCAGGACCAGGAGACCGTCACGATCGCGGAGCGCTTTGCCGTGAAGCACCGCGAGCGTGTGGCGGTGCTCGAGCGTAAACTCGCCGCGCAGCGGGAGGAGGTCGCCCTCGCGGAGCGCGACCTGGGCGAAATGCAGGGCCAGCTCAAGAGCGCGACGCAGGGCCGAGCCGCGACGGAAGGCGACCGGAGCACCGATCGGGCGTGGCGCGAGGTAGGCGCCCACGGCCTGCAAGACGATCTGCTGAAAGGCGACATCGATCGAGCGGCTCGCGAAGCGACGGCGGACCAGCAGCTCGAGGCGCTCAAAAAGAAAATGCGAAAGGATTAGCGCATGCTGCTCCTCGCCCTCCTCCAAACCCTGCACCAAGCTCCACCGGCCGACTTTCACAAACGCGCTCACACCTACAGCATCGTTGCCTACGACTCCGTCACGGGCGACCTGGGGATCGCCGTGCAGTCCAAGTTCCCCAACGTGGGGGGGCTCGTGCCCTGGGCCCGCGCCGGGATCGGGGCGGTCGCGACGCAGTCCCTCAGCAACACCGACTACGGCGAGAAGGGACTCGAGCTACTGGCCGAGGGGGCGACGGCGCCGGAAGCGATGCGCATCGTGATGCGCCGCGATCCCCGGCCCGCGCAGCGCCAAGTCGGGATGGTCGACGCCCGCGGCAACGCCGCCAGCTGGACCGGCGATTCGACATTCGATTGGGCGGGAGGTCGGGCGGGGGGCGGAGCCGTCGGCGGCAAAGGCCAACTCATCGTCGGGCGCGGTTACGCGGCGCAGGCCAACATCATGGTGTCGGACGCGACGGTCCGAAACATGGCCGAGACGTTCGAACGCGCGCGCGGCTCGCTCGCCGACCGGCTGATCGCGGCCCTTGTGGCGGGGCAGGCGGGGGGCGGGGACAAGCGCGGGATGCAGTCGGCGGCACTGCTCGTCGTGCGCGCCGGTGCCGGCTACCTCGGCGCGACCGACCGCTATATCGACATCCGCGTGTACGACGCCCCCGACCCGATCCGCGAGCTGCAGCGCCTCTACGAGCTGCACAAGCTGTACTTCTTTACGACTGACTCGGCGGACCTCGTGCCCATCACACCAACGCTGCAGCGCGAGCTCGAGGTGATCCTGCTGCGGGAGCCCGTGAATCAGCCCGAGAAGTGGCTCACGGGGCCGCAACCATCATTGAACGCGACGTTCCTCAACGCGCTCGCCAACTTCATGTATTGGGAGAACTACGACGTGCGGGTGCGGATGGACGGGAAGATCGATCGCGTCGCTCTCGAAGACATACGTGCGCGCCGTAAGCAACGCCGTTAGCCATTGGCCAATGGCATTCTGGGGGTTCCATGGACGTAAAAAGGGGTCGCATGGTGTTCCTGGGCTACGGGAAGTATTGGCGCTCCGACGCCATCCTGGGCCTGATGCCCATCGAGGACGACCGCGGACCGGGGCGTCGCACTAACGTCTTCATCGAGGGACGCGCGGAGCCGCTGGTCGCATCCCGCACCGAGCAGGCCATCCTCGAAGACATGGGCGCGACCGACTCGGGCTTCCAGCTGCAGGCGCTGCGCGAGGGCGCGAGCGAGCTGCTCGAAGCGCTGCACGAGTTCTCGCCGGTGCTGCGCCGGGCCCTGGAGAACGAGCACCACTTCGACGTCGAGAAATGGGAGCACCGGCTGGGCGGGCTGCTCCGCCCTTCGGAACACCCCGACCCCGCGCAGCAAAACGAGCTATTTGAAGGAAAGGACGACGCATGACGGCTCCCGCGAGCGCTGAGCGCGGTTGGTTCGGCCATCCGCGCGGTCTCTCGACGCTCTTCTTCACGGAGATGTGGGAGCGCTTCAGCTATTACGGGATGCGGGGGTTCTTGATCCTGTACATGACCAAGTCGCTTGGGTTCACGGATGAGCACGCCGGCCTGCAATACGGCAACTACGTCTCGAGCGTGTGGCTCACGCCGATCCTCGGTGGGTTAATCGCCGACCGTTGGCTCGGTCACTATCGGAGTGTACTCATCGGGGGTTCGATCATTGCCCTCGGGCATTTCACGCTCGCCTTTCCATCGCTCCCGTTCTTCTACGCCGGCCTCACGCTGATCGTCATCGGCACGGGACTGCTCAAGCCCAACATCAGCACCCTGGTCGGATCGCTGTATGCGCCGGGTGACGAACGGCGGGATGCCGGTTTCTCGATCTTCTACATGGGGATCAATCTTGGCGCCTTCCTCGGCCCGCTCATCGCGGGGAAACTCGCCGAGGGCGTCGATTGGCACCTGGGCTTCGCGTGCGCGGGGGTCGGCATGGTGCTGGGCCTCGTGCAGTACGTTCTCGGACGCGGGCGCTTGCAGCCGGCCATCGATCGCCTGGCGGCGCGCCCACGGCCTGCGGTGGGTGAAGCTCCCGGCGCGGTGGCGTTGACGGGTGAAGATTGGCGCCGCATCGCGGCCGTGGTCGTGTTGTTCGTGTTTGCGTCCCTGTTCTGGGGCGCGTACGAGCAGGCAGGCTCCACCCTCAGCCTCTTCGCCGACCGGTACGTCAATCTGAGATTCCTGGGGATCAAGCTGTACGCCTCGTGGTTCGTGTCGATCCAAGCCGGTTTCGTCATTCTCCTCTCGCCGCTCTTCGCGTGGCTGTGGATCAGACTCGGCGCGCGGCAACCGTCGAGCCCGGCGAAGTTCGCCTTTGCGCTCGCGTTCGTGGGGTTGGCCTTTGTGCTCCTGATGCCCGCCGGAGCGCTCGCGCAGACGGGAGTCAAGGTGTCGCCGTTGTGGCTCGTCGCCGCGTACTTCATCCAAGAGCTCGGTGAGCTCTGCCTCAGCCCCGTGGGCCTCTCGCTGGTGACCAAGCTTGCTCCGGTGAAGCTCGTCGGACTCCTGATGGGTGTGTTCTTCCTGTCCAACTCTGCCGGCAACTGGCTGGCCGGGTGGTCGGCCCGGTTCATCAGCTCAATGCCGTTGGTGCAGTTGTTCGGAACCACGGCCGCTGTCACTCTCGGAGCCGGCGTCGTGTTGTTCCTGCTGCTGAAACCGATTCGCGGCTTGATGGGCGGCGTGCGCTGAACGCTGTTCGCTACGAAGCCTTCGGCGCCCCGCTCGAGTTGGTCACCGTCGCGGACCCCGAGCCGCCTGCGGGCGGTGTCGTCGTCAAAGTCGAAGCCTCGGGGATGTGTCTCAGCGACTGGCACGGGTGGATGGGCCACGACGCGGACATCCATCCCCCCCACGTGCCCGGCCACGAGCTGGCCGGCACCGTCGCCGCCGTGGGCAGCGGCGTTCGTTCGTGGCAGGTCGGCGATCGGGTCACGACGCCCTTCTGCCTGGGCTGCGGCGCCTGCGACCAGTGCCGTGCGGGCCAGCATCAGGTGTGCGACCGCTATTACCAGCCTGGTTTTACCGGGTGGGGTTCTTTCGCGGAGTACGTGCCCCTCCCGTACGCCGACGAGAACCTCGTGGCGCTCCCGGAGGCCCTGAGCTTCAGCGCGGCTGCGCTGCTGGGGTGCCGCTTCGCCACCGCCTACCGCGCGGTCGTGACGCAGGGGCGACTCCAGGCGGGGGAGTGGATCGCCGTGCACGCGTGCGGCGGCGTCGGTCTCTCGGCCGTGATGATCGGCAAAGCGCTGGGCGCTCGAGTCATCGCCGTCGATGTGCAGGACGAGAAGCTCACCTTCGCCCGTCAGCTTGGCGCCGAGGTCACGATCAACGCGGCGGGGCTCGCCGACGTGCCGGGCGCCGTCCGCCAAGCCACAGGCGGCGACGGCGTGCACGTATCCGTCGACGCGCTGGGCAGCGTGGCGACGTGCGTCAACTCGCTCGGATCGTTGCGCAAGCAAGGCCGGCACGTGCAGGTGGGCTTGATGACCGGCGAGGACAGTCATCCGCCGATTCCGATGGGCGCGGTGATCGCGCGCGAGCTCGAGATCCGCGGGAGTCACGGGATGGCCGCGCGGGACTATCCCGCGATGCTGGATCTGATCACGCGTGGGAGTCTGGCCCCGGAGCGCCTCGTGACGCGGACGATTGCGCTGAGCGACGTGCCGGTGGCGTTGCCCCGCATGAACGCCTTCGAGGGTGCGGGTGTCACGGTGGTCGACCGATTCTAACGGAGGGTCGCAGTCATGCTGAAGAGAATTGCGGCGGTGCTGCTGCTCGTGGGACTCGTCCTGCCCCACAGTTGTGGTGTGCGACCGGTGGTGGGAGCCTGGGATGGGATGTCGACGACGATCATGTTCGGGATTCCCGTGCTCGTCACGATCGCGTACGCGCTGCATCAACTGGTCCCCGCGCTGGCGCGATTCCATGAGCGTCACGGGGCTGCGCTACACGGGGTCTTCCGCGCGGTTTGCCTGGTCCTGCTCGGCGTGTACGTGGGAGTCGCCCTCGACGACGATGTGGAGCCGCGCCTGCGCATCGCCACAGCCGCGTCGTTCGTCGTGACCGGCGCCCTCATCTACTGGCAACAGAGTCGGGGAACGAAGACGCAACGCCTGCCGCTGCTGCTGCTCACCATCGTCGGCGTGGCGACGATCTACGCGTTTGTCGGGTGGGTGGCGGACGGCCTGCAGTACGGGGGCTGGGCGTTCACCGCGGCGTGGCTGCTGGCGGTGAGCGCCGAGGTGGCCGGATTGCGGGTGGCGGCGGCGGTTGAGCGCGCTGGGTAGGGAGGTCGTCAACCCCGGGCTTGCGCCCGGGGTCGGTTAGACGGGTCCTCGCGCCGACTTCCGCGGGATCGAGTCGGGGTGTCGTTCGAACTGGCGAGACACGTAGTTGATCACTCGCGCGAGGTCGTGTCGGTGAATCGTGGTCACGTAGTATCCGCGTGCCCATCGAACCGCGCCTGGCACTCGGCGATTCGCTCGCGTCGCCGCGACTGACTTTGCAAGCCGAACGAAATCGCTAAGCCGAGTGTCTGGCCGGAAACCCACGACAAGATGCACGTGATTCGCCAGTACCGCCCCTCGCAGCACGGCGACGCCAGACGTTTTCCCGGCACTGGCTACCGCACTTCTGACGTCCGCCGCCGCCGCGGCATCCACGCACCCGATGCGCTGATACGTGTGCCATGTGATATGCGCGTACATCTGAAACGCGTGGTGAGCCGACATTTCTTGGCGGAGTGCTTGTGGTTGACTGACCCCGGGCGCAAGCCCGGGGTTTCCAACAAAGATCGGTGGTCTCCGCCTCTCCTACGGTATCAGAATCCTGCCGACCGATCCAAAAAACCGAGCACCGGCTACGGCCCTGTCCAGGTCATGTCGCCGATCTCCGCCGAGGCGCGGACCTTGAGGCCATCGGTATCCGCGTTCACCCCGATCGACACGATCGGTTTGGGCGCGTTGTTCCAGAGACGACGGTAGTCGCTGAACGGGTCGCGGCGCTCGACGTGCCAGGACCCGTCCGCGTCATCAGCGCGCTCGAGCACGATCACCATCCGGTTGCCCCCCGACCAGCTCGCGAAGCTCTCGCCGCGACTCTCGCGATTGCCCCACGTGTAGGTCAGCACGCGGCCGTCCTGAAATGTGATGACGACCCTGATGGGCGCATCGTCAGCGGCACGGCGTCTCAGGTCGGCGGCGCGGAGCGGCGTTTCCGACCGCCAGCGCCAGTTGAGGGCCCCGGCACGAGTGGAGGGCGGCGGGCGCAGCGCCGGGCGGAGGCGGTACGTCAACGTCGCCGCCTGTCCCGTCGCCGCGATGCGTAGAGTATGCGCCGCCGTCACCCGATAGGTGGGGGAGGGAACGCCCTTGACGCTCGCCAGCCGCCATCCGGGAGGAATCCCTTCGCGCTGGGGTGCCATGTTCAGATTCGTGAGCGTCTGCAGCAGCAGCAGCGCCCCCCCCGCCCCCCCGGTCACATCGGCTCCTCGGCAAAATGACAGGCGGCCAGATGCGCGGGGGAATCACTGGTGGCCCGCAGTGCCGGCGTCTCCGTGCGGCAGCGGTCGTTCTTCTTGGGGTGCGGGCAGCGGGGATGGAACGGGCACCCGGACGGCGGATGCGCCGGGGACGGAATGTCGCCCGACAGCACGATGCGCTCGCGCGTCGCGCGCGGGTTCGGCTCCGGCACCGCCGAGAGGAGCGCTCGCGTGTACGGATGGCGGGGCCCGCCGTAGATCGCCGGCGCCGGTGCGCGCTCCACGATGCGTCCCAGGTACATCACCGCGACCTGGTCGGCGATGTGGCGTACGACGGCCAGGTCGTGCGCGATGAAGAGATAGGTGAGACTGCGCTTGCGCTGCAGATCCGCGAGCAGGTTCAGCACCTGCGCCTGGACCGAGACGTCGAGCGCGCTGACGGGCTCGTCGCACACGATGAAGCGCGGCTCGACCGAGAGCGCGCGGGCGATCCCGACCCGCTGGCGCTGGCCCCCCGACAGCTCGTGCGGATACCGGCCTGCGAACGCGGGATCGAGCCCCACTTCATCGAGCAACGCGGTCACGCGCGCGTCCATCTGCGCCGGCGGCGCGAGGCGGTGGATCTCGAGCGGCTCGCGCAGCGCGCGGGCCACCGTCATCCGTGGATTGAGCGAGCTGTAGGGATCCTGGAACACGATCTGCATGCGACGCCGTAGCGCGCGCAACGGTCCCGTCCCCAGCGCGAAGACGTCCTGGCTCTCGAACAGGACCCGACCCGACGTCGGCTCTTGCAGGCGCAGGATCGTCCTGCCGACGGTCGATTTCCCGGACCCCGACTCACCCACGAGACCGAGGGTCTGACCGGCCGCAATCGTGAGCGACACGCCGTCCACTGCGCGCACCGGCGGGCGCCCGGGATAGTGCTTGACGAGGTTCTGGATATCGACAAGCGGTTCGGTCATGTGGCGCGCGGCTCGCGCTTGCGACGCGCGGGCTCCTGCACGAGCCAGCAGCGCGCGGTGTGCTCTCCGTCTCCGAGCAGGGGCGGTTCTTCGATCGTGCACTTCGTCCAGGCGTGCGGACAGCGGGGATGGAAGCGGCATCCCGAGGGCCAGGCCGTGGCCGCGGGGACCTGGCCCGGGATCGCTTGCAGCCGGGACTTGGGCGCGTCGATACGCGGCACCGCGGCCATCAAGCCCTCCGTGTACGGATGGAGCGGGCCATTGAACAACTCGGTCGTCGCCGCGGTCTCCACCACCTGACCCGCGTACATGACGACGACGCGGTCCGCCTGCCCCGCGACGACGCCCAGATCGTGCGTGATCAGGAGCACCGACATCCCCAGCTCCGCCTGGAGGCGCTCGAGCAGCTCCAGGATCTGCGCCTGAATCGTGACATCGAGCGCCGTCGTGGGCTCGTCGGCGATGAGCACCTTGGGGTGGCACACGAGCGCCATCGCGATCATGACACGCTGGCGCATTCCGCCGGAGAGCTGGTGCGGGTAGTGGTCCACCCGCTCCGCGGGATCGGGGAGGCCGACGAGCGTCAGCATCTCGATGGCGCGCGCGCGTGCCGCCTTGCGCGACAGGTGTTGGTGAATGATCGCCGCTTCGGCGATCTGGTCGCCCACCGTGAAGACGGGGTTGAGCGACGTCATCGGCTCCTGGAACACCATGGCGATCTGGTTGCCGCGGATCGCGCGCAGCTCGGGCGGAGCGAGCGCCAGGAGGTTCCGCCCCTCGAACTCGATGAGGCTCCCGGGCCGGATGTGGCCGGGCGGCTCGGGGATGAGCCGCAGGATCGAGAGGGAGGTGACGGTTTTCCCGCATCCCGATTCCCCCACGATGCCCAGGGTCTCGCCGGGGTAGAGGTCGAACGACACGCCGTCCACGGCGCGCGCGGTGCCGCGTCCCTGCTCGGTCACGAAGTAGGTTTTCAAATCGCGCACGCGGAGCAGCGGTTCCGTCACGTCGCCTCCTGACGCGGGTCGAGGGCGTCGCGCAGGGCGTCCGCCACGGCATTGAGGGCCATCACGACGAGGGCGATGGCGAAGCCCGGGAACAGCGTCGTCCACGGCGCGGTGGCCAGATATGGCGCGCCGTCGGCGATCATGTTGCCCCAGCTGGGCGCCGGTGGGGCGACGCCGATGCCGAGGAACGACAGCGCCGCCTCGAGCAGCAGCACGTTGCCGATGCCGAGGGCCGCCGAGACGATGATCGGCGCGGCGGCATTGGGCAGGACGTGGCGAAAGATAACGCGGCCCGGTCCCGCGCCCATCGCTCGCGCGGCCGCGACGAAGTCGCGCTCGCGTACGCTCAGGACTTCGGCTCGGACCAGCCGGCTCGTGCCGAACCACGACGTGAGGCCGATGACGAGGACGAGGATTGCGAGCGGCAGCCGCCCGAACAACGCGACCGCCATGAGCATCACGAAGATGCGCGGCAGCGCGAGGCCGACGTCGACCCCCCGCATCAAGACGGCGTCGACCCAGCGCCGGTAGTAGCCCGCGACCGCGCCGACCAGCGTGCCGAGCGTGATCGCGACGAGCATACCGAGCGCGCCGACGATGAGCGAAATCCGGGCCCCGAACGCGACCCGGCTCCAGAGGTCTCGGCTGTAGACGTCGGTGCCGAGGATGTTGCTCCACGAGGGTGGTTGGCTCTTCAAGTTCACGATGTCGAGCTGATCGCGGGGGTCGAACGACGTCACGAGCGGCGCCGCCACGGCGACGAGAACGAAGAACGCGAGCACGCCCATTCCCCAGGCGGCGGTGGGGTGTCGGAAGAAGCGGCGGCCCGCCTCGTGCCGCGCCATGCGCCGGCGTAGTGCCCCCACCGCCCAGGTTGAAGCGACGAACGTGGCGAGCAGCGCGAACCAGGCTTGTAGCGTCACGCCGCCTCCCCCTCTCCCCCTCGCACGCGCAGGCGCGGGTCCGCCGCAGCGAGCAGCAGGTCCGCGAGCAGATTGCCGCCGACGACGAGCGTGCTGGCGATCAACACGGCCGCGTTCACGACCGGGAAGTCGCGGCGCAGGATCGCATCCGTCGCGAGGCGGCCCATGCCCGGCCACGCGAAGATCGTCTCGATCAGGACGGCCCCGGTGAGCAGGAAAGGGAAGGCCAGGCCGAAGAGCGTGATGAACGACAGCAGGGCGTTGCGGAGCTGATGGCGCAGCACGACGCGTCGTTCAGAGGCGCCTTTCGCCCTCGCCGTGCGGATGTAGTCCTGGGCGGCGACCTCGAGCATCGCGGCTCGTTGGAAGCGAGCCGTCCCCGCCGCTCCGACGAATCCGAGCGTCAGCGCCGGCAGCGCCAGGTGCCAGAGCCGGTCCATCGCACAGTAGAACGAGGCGACGCTGGGGCAGATGATCGGATCGCTCATCCCGGCGACGGGGAACCACCGCAACCACGCGCCGAACACGAGCAGCAGGATCAGGGCCAGCCAGAACGTCGGGACGGAGTAGAGAAACAGCGTCACGTTGCCGAGCACCACGTCCGGCAGGCGGTGGACGCGGAGCGCCTGATAGATGCCGAGCGCCAGGCCGACCAGAAAATCGACGAACAGCGCGGCGCCTGCGAGGAGCAACGTATTGGGCATCGCCTCCGCGAGCGCGTCGGCCACGGGGCGATGCAGGGCGAACGACACGCCGAGATTGCCGCGCGCCAGCTGACCCAGGTATCTGACGTACCGCACGAGGGGGGGCTGATCGAGCCCGAACTGGCGTCTGAGCTCCTCACGGACCTGGGGATCGACCTGGCGCTCGTCCTGTCCGAGCATCTCCTCGCCCGGAGCGAGGGCCATCAGGAAGAAAGTCAGCGTGACGACGGCGAAGACGATCGCGACCGATGCGGCCACGCGCCGCACGACCCACGCCGTCACCTAGCGCTCCACGCGGTCCCGATCGATCAGCTTGTCCGGAGGAATGCGCCAGGTCCGGAGCAAGGCCGCCCACGAGTCGGGACGGATCCGGACGTCGGCAATGCGGTTGTGAAACACCGCCACGTTGTCGGGCGCGAACAAGAAAACCGCCGGCGCGTCGGCATTGATCGTCTCGACGGCCGCCCGCCACAACGGCCGCGCCTGCTTCGTGGTGGCGGCGGTGGTCGCCCGTTCGACGAGTGCGTCGAACGCGGGATTGTCGTAGTGCAGGAAGTTCGATCCACCGATCCCCGCGCGCGTCCACACCTGCGCGAACCCGGAGCTCGGCGACGGATCGTTGTTCCAGGCTTGCAGGATCGCGTCGAACTTGCCCGCGCTCGCGCGCTCCGCCTGCACACTGGGCTCGACCGCGTCGATGTCCACCTGCGCGCCGACGGCACGGAATTGCTCCTGGAGCAGCTGCGCGTACTGCTTGCGCGTCTGGCTGGTCGAGGGGACGAGGATGTGGAACTCGAGCCGTTGGCCATCGCGGTCACGGATCCCATCGTGGTCCGTGTCGCGCCAGCCCTTATAGGCGAGCAGGCGCTTCGCCTGCACGGTGTCGTAAGGGAGCTGCCGGACCTCGGGGTCCCAGATCCACCACAACTGCGACATGGGACCGGGCGGGACCTTGCCATAATCCCCGAACACACTCTTCAGGAGGCGCGCGCGATCCACGGCCATCGTCAGGGCGCGACGCACCTCGCGATCGCCGAAGATGGGATGCGGCTGGGTCGTGTCGCCATTGGCGGTGAGGTTGAACCCGAGGTAGGCATACACGTTGCCGCGGTACGGGTACAGCGTGACCTGCGGCGCCGTGCGCGCGCGGTCGATGTTCTCCGGCGCGTACAACGCCTCACGCCCGTCCGCCTGGTCCGCGACGACCTGCGTGACCGCCACCTGGAGATCGGGCGTGAAGCGCCAGATCAGCCGGCGGATTCCGGGCCGCCCCAGGAAGAACGTCGAGTCGGCGACGAGCTCGATCGCCTGGCCCGCCTTCCATGACACGAAGCGATACGGTCCGTCGCCGACCGGCTGGCGTCCGAAGGACGCGGTCTTCCACTGGTCCCGCGGCACGCCGCGCAGCAGGTGGGCCGGCAGGATGCGCATGTGATAGACGGCGTCGTAGAACATCTCCGGATACCGCTCCCGGAACCGGAACACCGCCGTCTGCGGATCGCGAGCCTTGACGCTCGTGATGCGGCGCAGGTTGGCGCGGAACGGCGAGGCCACCAGCGAATCGGTGTAGGCGTCGTACGTGAACGCGACGTCGCCGGCGGTCACCGCTTGGCCGTCCTGCCACCGGGCGCGCGCGTCGATGTGGAACACCAGAGTCAACGGGCCATCCCACTCCCAGCGCTCCGCCAGCAGCGGTTGGAAGTCTTCGTCGCCCAGGGTGTTGGTAGAAACTCCGATATCGGCCAGCTTGAGGAACAACTGCTCTTCGATGTCGCGGGAAACCACTTGCTGGGTCGACGTCGGCAGCAGGATGTCGGGCTCGCCGACCGCGGCGAACACCAGCGTGCCGCAGTACGCACCTGTGCAACCGCCGGACGGCCGGCAGGCCGCCAGCCCCAGGGCCACGACCAACATGAGACGTCGCATGGCGCTTAACATTTCACCGCGCCGCTAGCGGCGCCAGGTCCCACGCGGTCGCGATAGCGTCGGCGACCGCTTCGAAGGTCACGGTGCGCCCCAGAGCCTCTCGCAGCGTCGTGGCATTCGCTGCGTCCGGAGAGCCGTCGAGCAAGATCGAACCGTGCTGCAGGAACGCCGTATCGCGACGGACTTGCGCCGACCCGATCACCTTGCGGCCGGCGACGAGGACCTCTCCGCCCACGGTCGCCGCAAAACACGTGGTCGGACGGTCGGCTAGTCGGACGCTCGGACGGTCAGCGGCGAGGGTGGCATCGACGCCCAAAGACCGCAGCGCCGCCGCGAGCCGCTCATGAATGGCGCGGTACGCGTCTCTCAGCCGGCCGAACGTCGCGAGGGGCGCGGCGACGGCGTACGTGACCTCGTGCTCGTGCCACACCGCGCGGCCCCCCGTGGGCCGGCGCACCCATGCGACCCCAGAGTGCTCGATGGCCGGCTCGTTTCTGCCAATGGACCAGCAGGGCGGATCGAAACGGTAGAGACGCATGGTCGCCACGCCGGTGCGGAGTGTTTCATCGAGGAGGGCCTCATCGCGGGCCATGTTCTCGGCGCCGGAACGGCCCTCCGGCTCAACGAGGAGATTCCACATAGTCCTCGATCGGGGGACACACGCAGACGAGATTCCGGTCGCCGTACGCGCCATCCACTCGGCTGACCGGGGGCCAGATCTTGTGGTCCCGCGTGGCCGCCGTGGGAAACGCCGCGCGCTCACGCCCGTAAGGGCGATCCCACGCGTCCGCCAGCAGGTCCGCGAGCGGATGCGGGGCATGCTTCAGCAGATTGTCCTCGCGGTCCGCCGTTCCCGCCTCGACCTCACGGATCTCCTCGCGGATCGCGATCAGCGCGTCGCAGAAGCGATCGAGCTCCGCCTTGGGTTCGCTCTCCGTCGGTTCGACCATCAGTGTGCCCGCGACGGGGAACGAGACGGTGGGTGGGTGGAAGCCATAATCGATCAGGCGCTTCGCGATGTCTTCGACCTCCACGCCCGCCGACGCTTTGAAGGGACGGGTGTCGATGATGCATTCGTGCGCGATGAGGCCGTGTTGGCCGGCGTATAGCAGCCCGTACTCGCCCTCGAGTCGCTTGGCGATGTAGTTGGCCGACAGAATCGCGACCTTGGTGGCGAGAGCGAGGCCGTCACGGCCCATCATCGCGATGTACGCCCAGGAGATCGGCAGGATCGACGCGCTCCCCCAGGGGGCCGCCGAGACGACGCCGCAGCTCTGCGCGACCCCCAAATCGACCACCGGATGCGTCGGCAGGTGCGGCGCGAGATGCGCCGCCACGCCGATCGGCCCCATGCCCGGCCCGCCGCCACCGTGCGGAATGCAGAAGGTCTTGTGGAGATTCAGGTGACAGACGTCGGCGCCGATGTCGCCCGGCCGGCACAGGCCGACCTGAGCGTTCATGTTGGCGCCGTCCATGTACACCTGCCCGCCGTGGTCATGCACGGCGCGGCAAACCTCCTTGATCGACGCTTCGAAGACGCCGTGCGTGGACGGATACGTCACCATCAACGCGCCGAGCGTGTCCTTGTACTGCGCGGCCTTGGCCTTCAAGTCGGCGACGTCGATGTTGCCCTGCGAGTCCGTCTTGACGACCACGACCTCCATGCCGGCCATCACCGCGCTCGCGGGATTCGTGCCGTGCGCCGACTGGGGGATGAGGCACGTGGTGCGGTGACCCTGGCCGCGCGCCTTGTGATACGCCCGAATCACGAGCAGCCCGGCGAACTCCCCTTGCGACCCGGCATTGGGCTGGAGCGACACCTTGGCGAACCCCGTGATCTCGGCGAGCCACGCCTCGAGCTGCTGGAAGAGGGTGGTGTAGCCCCGGGCCTGCTCGCGCGGCGCAAACGGGTGGAGGCGTCCGAACTCGGGCCACGTGACCGGGATCATCTCGGTCGTGGCGTTGAGCTTCATCGTGCAGGAGCCGAGCGGAATCATCGCCGAGGTGAGCGAGAGATCGCGGTCCTCGAGGCGCTTCAGGTAGCGGAGCATCTCGGTCTCGGAGTGGTGCGTATTGAAGACCGGATGCGTGCAGAAGGGCGTCGTGCGGGCAAGGGCCCGCGGAATGGCCGATGGCGGGTTCTGTAGGGGCGCAGCATGCTGTGCCCCTACGCCTGCCCCAAACGCCGCGACCACGTCGTTCACGTCCGCGGTCGTCACGGTCTCGTCAAACGCCACCCCGATCCGTGTGGGCGACAGGGTCCGCAGATTGATCCGTTTGGCCCGCGCGGCTTCGAGGACCTTTGGCATGGCGGCCTTATCGACCTCGACGGCCAGCGTATCGAAGAACTCCTGGTGCGCGAGGCGGTAACCGAGGCGCTTCAGGGCTTCGCCGAGCGCCTTCGTGTGCGCGTGCACGCGCTCGGCGATGGTTTTGAGGCCCGCGGGCCCATGGTACACGGCGTACATCGCCGCGACCACGGCGAGCAGGACCTGCGCGGTGCAGACGTTACTCGTTGCCTTTTCGCGACGGATGTGCTGCTCGCGCGTTTGCAGGGCCATGCGCAGGGCCGGCCGCCCCGCGGCGTCCTTCGAGACGCCGATGATGCGGCCCGGGAGATGGCGCTTGAACTGATCGCGCGTGGCGAAGAACGCCGCGTGCGGCCCGCCGTAGCCCAATGGCACGCCGAAGCGCTGCGAGTTACCGACGGCGATGTCCGCGCCCCACTCACCGGGCGGGGTGAGCAGCGTCAACGCCAGGAGATCGGTCGCCACGGTGACGAGCGCGCCGCCATCGTGCGCCGCCTTGCACAACGCGCGGTAGTCTCGGATGGCGCCGTCGGTCGCGGGATACTGCAGCAGCGCGCCGATCACGCCGCCGCCGAACTTGAACGTCGCGGGCTCACCCACGACGACCTTGAGGCCCCGTACCTCGGCTCGAGTACGCACCACGGCGATCGTCTGCGGGTGACATCCGGCGTCCACGAGGAACACGCGCTGGCCGTCGTGACTCGACACGGCCTCGGTCAGGTGCATCGCCTCCGCGGCGGCGGTCCCCTCGTCGAGCAGCGACGCGTTCGCGATCTCGAGGCCGGTCAGGTCTGAGACCATGGTCTGGAAGTTGAGCAGCGCTTCAAGCCGGCCCTGGGCGATCTCCGCCTGGTACGGCGTGTAGGCGGTGTACCAACCGGGATTCTCGAGCACGGTACGCAGGATCACGCCCGGCGTGTACGTGTCGTGGTACCCCATCCCGAGATACGACCGGTAGACCTGGTTTTGTCCGGCGATGGCGCGCAGTTCCGCTAACGCTTCCTGTTCGCTCTTGGCGGCCGGCACCTTGAGGGATCCGCGTAACCGGATGTCGGCCGGCACGACGGCGGCGATGAACGCATCGAGTGAGTCGTAACCGAGCGTCGCCAACATGGCGCGCTGGTCGCTCTCCGAAGGGCCGATGTGCCGTTCTGCGAACAGATCCAGAGTCATGCGTCGTCTCTATGAAAGAACGTGGGACTCACCGGGCGCCAGGATGACGACCTGCGCGCGGCTCCCCACGTCGCGTTGGAACGCCCGGGGGTCCGCCCGGATCACGTCCCACGTGTTGTAGTGCATAGGAATAACGATCCGGGGTTTCACGAAGTCGACGGCGCGCACGGCATCCTCGACGCCCATCGTATAGTTGTCCCCGATCGGCACGAGCATCAGGTCGACCCGCCCCTCGAGCAGCTGCATTTCGAGGGTCAGTCCCGTATCGCCGGTGTGGTACACGGTCTTTCCGCCGACGGTCACGACCACGCCGCACGGGTTGGTCGTGTACTTGCCGGTCGCATCGCCTTCGACGCGCCCGCCGTGGAAGGCGGGGACGAGCTTCACGCGGCCGAAGGGGAACTGATGCGCGCCGCCGATGTGCATCGCGTGGGCCGTCGCGCCCTTGTCGCCGCAGAAGCTCGCCAGCTCGGCGGTGGCGACGATGGTCGCCTGATCGCGCTTGGCGAGGGCGACGGCGTCACCCAGGTGATCGCCGTGACCATGGGACAACAGGATGGCGTCGAGCTTGGAGAGCCCGTCGGGGCCGATGACGGCGGCGGGGTTACCGGTGAGAAACGGATCGATCACGACTCGCTTGCCGTCTCCCTCGAGCAGGAAGCAGGCGTGGCCGTGAAAGGTCGCGGTCAGCAATAGCTATTCCCCGATATGCTTCGCGTACGCCGCGGCGTCCAAGAGTTTGTCCGAGTCGGCGGCATTCTTCATTTTGAGCTTGATCATCCAGCCCGTGCCGTAGGGGTCGCGGTTCACTACGGCCGGATCCTTCTCGATCGCGCCGTTCACCTCGACCACCGTTCCGGCGAGCGGGCTGTACAGCTCGGACACCGCTTTCACCGCCTCGATCGTACCGAACACCACTCGCTGCTCGATCGTTGCGCCAACCTTGGGGAGGTCCACGTAGACGACGTCCCCCAACTCGCCCTGAGCGTAGTCGGTGATCCCGACTTGCACGACGCCCGGCGTGTCGGTCTTGCGCGCGTATTCATGGTCGGCGGTATAGCGGAGGTCTTTGGGAATGTTGGACATGCGGCCCCTAAACGCGATGGAAGTTCGAGTCGCGGCGAAGGTTACCAGACATCGCTGCGTGGCGCTAGACCGGCTCCGCCCTCTTCCGTGAGGGCCACCGGGTCGGGGCCTCTGCCCCAAGGGCGCAGATCCAAACGCACGGCGACGGGGTCGGGATCCGCCGCCAGGTAGAGCAGCTTACCGGGGCGTCCGGCGTCGACCCAGGCGGCGCGCGTGGTACTGCTCGCGGCCTCGGTGGCGATCGTCGCCGCGGGCGGCGTGGCGCGCAGCGCCTTCGTGAGCGCAGTGGTCTTCCCGGTCGCTCGCTCGACGGTTGCGCCGGCATCGCTGTAGCGCGCCGCGATCGCGCCGAGCGTCCGCGCATCGTCTTTTGCGTCGGTGGCGCAGAGGAGCAGCGTGCCGGCGGCCGTCCCGGCCGCGCTCCGGCGCAACTCCACGAACACGTCGTGCGCGTGTGCTTCGAGCGCGTCGAGGGACCCATCGTTGTCGATGACGTAGTGGGCCTGGGCGCGCTTCCGCTCGGCCTCCATCTGCGCGGAGATCATCCGGTCGGCTTCTTCGTTCGAGAGGCCGCGCTTGGTGCGGAGCCGCGTGCGACGCAGCGCCACCGGCGCGTCGACGACGACGATGGCATCGAACTGCGCTGGATCGAGCACCTCGAAGAGCAGCGGGATGTCGTTGATGAGCAGCACGTCCCCGCGGCGTCGAGCGGCCTCCTGCAGGTCCTCGCGGCGGCTTTGCACGGCGGGATGCACGATCGCGTTGAGGGCCGAGAGGGCCTCGTCGTCGCCCATCACTTTGCCGCGCAACGCCGCGCGATCGAGCGAGCCGTCCTTGGCGAGGACGTTCTTGCCGAAGCGGCGCACGATCGTCGCGAGGACATCGCTGCCGGGGGATTGGGCTTCGCGGGCGAGGGCGTCAGCGTCGATGATGGTCGCGCCCCAGCGGCGAAACCAGTCCACGACGGTGGACTTTCCCGCCGCGATGTTGCCGGTCAGCGCGACGTTGAGCACCTAGAGCAACGCCGTCTGATCTTCATCTTGTTTGGGCACCTTGTGACAGTGCCTGCACCGCGCCTCATACGACTCGCGCCCGCCCACCATGATCGTCGGAGAGTCCCACCTGGCCGGCTTGCCATTGACGAGGCGTTGATTGCGAGTGGCGGGCCCGCCGCACACGACGCAGATCGCTTGGAACTTGTCGACCACCTCGGCGACGCACATGAGCGTGGGCATCGCGCCGAACGGCAGGCCGCGAAAGTCGACATCGGTACCGGCGAGGATGACCCGCACGCCGCGATCCGCGAGGCTATTGGAGACCCCGACGATCCCTTCGTCGAGGAACTGGGCCTCGTCGACGGCGATGACCTCGGTGCCCTGACGAATGCTGCGCAGGATCTCCTCACTCGAGTCGACGGGTTCTGCATCGACGGTCAGCCCATCGTGGGTGGTGACAGAATAGAGGCCGGCGTACCGGGCATCCAGATGCGATTTAAAGACTTGCACGGCCTTGCGGGCGATGACGGCGCGCCGCACTCGACGGATCAACTCCTCCGATTTGCCGGAGAACATGACCCCGGAAATCACCTCGATCCAGCCTGGGCGCGTACCGTGGAACATTGGGTACCGGGTCTCGGGTCTCGGGTGTCGGGTGTGCCGGTACCCGATACCCGGTACCCGATACCGCCTCGTCGCGGCGTGGAAGGGTAGTTGACGGTCGCCGGAGGGTCAAGAAGCCTAGGAAACTTGCGGTTTTCCGAGGGATACCCTATGATAATGCCGGTGTTATGCGGGTTTCCGGGCGCCCCCCCGCGATAGGGGCGGATTTTCGGGCTTTTCTGGATCCTGTCCCTCACAAGGAGACCGTAGTGAACAAAGCCGAGCTGACTGCAGCGCTGGCCATGCGGACCAAGATGTCCAAGGCCGACGCGTCGCGCACGGTCGAAGCCCTGTTCGATGACAAGGGCATCATCGCGAGCGAGTTGAAGAAGGGTGCGAAGGTTCAGATCACGGGATTTGGAAACTTCGAAGCGCGGAAGCGTGCCGCTCGCATGGGCCGCAACCCGAAGACGGGTAGCGTGATTCAGATCAAGGCGTCGATTGCCCCGGCGTTCCGCGCGGGCAAGCAGCTGAAGATGGCAGTGAACAACAAGAAGTAAGCGTTCGCAGTGCGAATGCTGCATACGGGCCGCCCCGCTGGGCGGCCCGTCAGCGTTTTAGCCTCCCTGATCGACCTTGGCGGCCACCCGCTTCCCCTTGATCGTCACTCCCGTCATCCGTCGCACCACCGTTTCTGCGGCCGCGGGCGCGACCTCCACGAGCACGAAGCTCTCGCGCATGTCGATCCGCCCGATCTGCGCCTTCTCGAGCCCGACCTCTTTGATCAATGCGCCGACCAGGTCTTTCGGCCCCGCACGATCCTTCTTGCCAACGTTCACAAATACTTTCACCCACTGGTCCGCTGGTGCGGTGACGACGTCGTCGTTGCTAACAGCCAACGGTTGACGGCCAAGGGCCAAGAGCGCCGCCGCCACCTCGGCCGGATCCCACTTCTCAAACAACGGCTCGAGCAGGGCCAACTCCGCGTCCACCTCGCCGCGTTCGAGGCGCTCCGCAATTCGCGCACGCAAAGCGGCGTTGCGATCTTGCGCCCGGTCGGACGCCGACCCGAGCGGCAGCGGCGTGAGCGCGGCTACCGACCTGGCATACGCGACCTGCGACGCCGCGAGCAGCAGGACTGGATGTCCAATGGCAACGATCGACGCCAGCTCCTCGCGCGTCGGCAAGGCCGCGCAAATCACGACGTCGGCGCCGCCATCGGGTGCCATGATCGGGCCGCCATTCCATACGTGGGGACGCTTGGCGCGCACGGCGTCGAGGGCATCGCGCACGGCCGCGCCCCGCCGACCCGAGGAAACGACCGCATACCGGGCCGAACACGTGGGGCCGAGCGGCTTCCCATCGGGATCGAGCGGAAGGTCGCCGACCACGTCGGCGCGCCGGGCGTGGCGCTCGAGGAAATCGCCGAGGGCAGGTGGATTCCAGCTGAGGACGACGCGCCGGGCTTCGGACGCTTCGGCGAGCAGGGGGTCGAGGGTCTCGCTGAAGGTCTCGGGCCACGCAATGACGATCGTGTCGACCTCGCCGAGCTTGAGCGCCGAGCGAGCGACCAGGGCGCTGAGCTCGGCGGCAGCGCCGGCGACGAGGCCAACCCGGCCTTCCTTAAGGAGAGAGGTGGTGCGGGTGAGGCCCGTGACGGCATGCGCGCGATACTGCGCGGGCGCAGCGGCAGCCCACTCGGCAGCCTGTTCGTGGTCGGCACAAATCACCACAACACCCGGTCCAGTCTGACTGACCCCGGGCGCAAGCCCGCGGTTCACGAGGTCCCAAACCGCTGCGGACCTCCCCACCTCGGGCACCGTGACTAGCACGACGTGCCGACTGCGCTCAACCTTCACACGAGCCTCAATTGTCAAAGGGCGGAACTGCGCAGCGCATGGTAACTTGCGGGACGTCGATGCGCAACGTTCTGCTCCTCCTGACGCTCGCCGCCGCCCCGGTGTTGGGTCAGTCGCCCACCCCGCGCCCCAGAGCTCGGGACATCGGTCTCATCGTCGGCTCCCTGCCGCCCGGCCCCCTGAATGCGATCACCGACGTCGCCGGCGTGCGCGTGGGACACACCACGATCGCCCGCGGCGATTCGATCAACACCGGCGTCACGGCGATCCTCCCCCACGGCGGCAATCCGTTCCGCGAGAAGGTCCCCGCCGCGATCGTCGTCGGGAACGGCTTCGGCAAGCTCGCCGGATCCACGCAAGTGAACGAGCTGGGCGAGCTCGAATCGCCGATCGTGCTCACGTGCACCTTGTGTGTCCCGCGCGCGGCAGACGCCGTGCTCACCTGGCTGCTCGGCCTTCCCGGCAACGACGATGTCCGCTCGGCGAACCCCGTCGTGGGCGAGACCAATGACGGCTATCTGAACAACATCAGGGCAAGGCCGATAACCGAAACCGATGTGCTCACGGCGATCCGCGGGGCGACCGAGGGCCCGGTCGCCGAGGGCGCGGTGGGTGCAGGGCGGGGGACGGTTGCCTTCGGCTGGAAGGGCGGGATCGGCACGGCGAGCCGGCGCCTCCCGGCGCAGTGGGGCGGTTGGACGGTCGGGGTGCTCGTGCAGACGAACTACGGGGGCGAGTTGACGATCGGCGGGGCGCCGGTGGGGCGGGAATTGGCGCCCGGCAATCGCGTAGGGGCGCAGCATGCTGCGCCCCTACAAAACACGGCGCCCCCACGCACTGGGGACGGGTCCATCATCATGGTCGTGGCGACCGATGCGCCGCTCGATCACCTCCGCCTCGAGCGTCTCGCGCGGCGCGCGCTCGCCGGCCTGGCACGGACGGGGAGCACGTTCTCGAACGGCAGCGGCGACTACGTGATCGCATTCTCCACGAACCGGTCTCCGGCGCCATTGGTGGTGAACGACGCGATGTCCCCCCTGTTCCAAGCCACCATAGAAGCGACCGAGGAAGCGATCTATAATTCCTTGTTGCGCGCGGAGACGGTGCGGGGCTTTCGTGGCCTCGTGCGCGCGTTACCCATCGACTCCACGGTCACGATCCTCAAACGGTACGGAGCGATTCGGCCATGAGTGACGGGCTCTCGCCCAATCTGCAGCACCTCGAGACGTCGGCGACGATCGCCATTTCTGCCGAGGCCAAGCGCCGGAAGGCTGCCGGTGAGGACGTGATCGACCTGGGCGCCGGCGAGCCCGATTTCCCGACGCCCGGCATTCCGGCGGACGCCGGCATCCGCGCGATCAAGGATGGCAAGACTCACTATCCCGCCAACGAGGGCATCCTCGAGCTGCGCGCCGCCGCGGCCAAGCATCTTTCGCTGCTGTCGGGGGGCCGGCCCGTGAACGCCGACCACATCATCGTGTCAAACGGCTCCAAACAGTCGCTCTTCAACGCGTGCTTTACACTGTTCGGCCCCGGCGACGTGGTCGCGATCCCCGCGCCGGCGTGGGTGTCATATCCGCAGATCGTGCACCTGGCGCGCGCCCGCCCCGTGATGGTCGCGGGGGATCCGGAATGGAGCCTCAAGGTCAGTGTGAAGGACCTGGATCGGATGCTCCCCGGGGCCGCGGGACTGATTCTCTGTTCGCCGTGCAATCCCACGGGGGGCGTGTACACCCACGCGGAGATCCGCGCGATCGCGCAGTGGGCCAAGGACAAGAAGATCTGGATCATCGCCGATGAGATCTACCGGCGCATCCACTACGGCCCGGGCCCGGCGCCGTCATTCCTCGATTTGCCCGACGAGCTGCTCGAACGCGTGGTGGTGATCTACGGGGTGAGCAAAGCCTACGCGATGACCGGGTGGCGCATCGGTTTGGCGCTCGCGCCCAGCAAGATCGCGAAGGCGATGTCGGCGCTGCAGTCGCACACGACGACGGGCGCCAATCATCCGGCGCAGTTCGCGGCAGCGGCCGCCCTCGCCGACGAGCGAGTGGAGCAGGACGTCGCGCGGATGGTGGCGGAATTCCGCAAGCGGCGCGACCTGGTGGTGGCGCGCTTCCGTCAGGATCTGCCCGGTGTGGAGTTCGTGGATCCCCTCGGCGCCTTCTACTTCTTTTTCCGTGTGGATTCGTTCGGGAAGATCACCGGGACGGAGTTCTGCACGCGGCTCGTCACGGAGAACGGTGTGGCCCTCGTGCCGGGGGCCGCGTTCGGCGACGATCGCTGGGTCAGGCTGTCCTACGCGGCGGCGACCGACGACATCACACGGGGCGTGGATCGGATAGTGGCATTCGCCAAGAAGCTGGGGGACTAGAGCCTCGCCGGACGGTGGGAGAGGACCTCCACGCCATTCTCTCCCATGACACAATCATCCTCGATCCTGACTCCCCACTTCCCGAGTTGGTAGATCCCCGGCTCGATCGTGACGACCATCCCGGGTTCGAGCCGGGTCCCGTTGCCTTCGACGAGATAGGGCGGCTCGTGCCCGTCCATTCCCATTCCGTGACCCAGGCGGTGTAGGAAGAACTGGCCGTACCCGCCGTCGGTGATCACCTTGCGGGCCAGGCGATCCATCTCCTGGCACGGGGTGATGAGGGGCCGGCCCGCTTGCATCGCCGCGGTCTGCGCGTCGTGGACGAGGTTGAACACCTTCTTGAACTCCGCGGACGGGGCGTCGCCGAACCAGATCGTGCGCGTGATATCGGACGTGTAGCCCTCGACGCGAGAGCCCGCGTCGATCAGGACGACCGTCTCGCGCTCCAACTTGCCTGCCGATGGGCCGCCGTGCGGCAGCGCGCTCGACGGGCCGAACTGCACGAGCCCGCCTCCCGGCGACCCGCGGCTCGTCATCTCCCGCGACAGCAGGTCCGCCACGTTGCGCTCGCTCATCCCCACGGCGAGCTGCGTGAACGTGGCCGCAATGGACGCCTCGGTCGCATCGATGGCGCGGCGAATCAGCCCGATCTCTTCGGGACTCTTGACGACGCGCAGCCGCTCGGTCACCGATGCGCCGTTCACGAACCTCCACCCGCTGAGAGTGTTCGAGAGCCGCAGGTAGCTCTGATACGATGTGGTCGCCTCGACGGCCGCCGCCCCCTGACCGCGCCCGGGTTTGAGCTGGCCGCCGGCCGTCCGCACCAGACGCCAGGGGTCCTCCTGTTCCTCCCAGCCGCGCACGTCGGCGATCACACTGTTGCGCTTGAGGCGTTCGACTTCGAACGAAGGACAGACCACCACCGCGGCGCCGTCGGCCGGAACCATGAGCAGGATGAGCCGCTCGCTGCGCCCGGGATTGTAGCCCGCGAGGTACTGGAAGTTGGTGCTCGGCTCGACGAGGAGGAGGTCGAGCTTTTGCGTTTTGAGCTCTTGTTGAGCGTTCTGGATGCGACGAGTGAAGATCTCGGGGCCGAGGGCGGGAGCTTGGGAACGCGGAAGAGACTCTCGCACGACGCTCGCGGCCACGAAGCCGGCGGCGACGCCCATGAATTCGCGACGCTCCATCGTTCTGGCTCCCTTAGGGTTCGGAGCTATATTACCCGGCCTCTATGCAATTCGAAACCCGCATCGAGCCGCTCGACGGCAAGCTCCCCAAAGTGAGCTATCGCTGGGATCCCGAGACCGACATCCTGACCGTCGCCTGCAAAGGCGTCACGAAAGGGAACGGGATGAACGGCACCGTCGATCTCGAAGGGGGGGACGGGTCGTTCGTCGTGATCGATGTGGCGGGCGGCGCCCTGCGAGGCGTCGACGTGGTCACCTGGCCTGACGACGTGAAGACTGTCGCGAAACTCGCCGTCCCCGAGCCCACGAAGGACGGACAGGTGACTTTCCCGACGCGCCGGTCGCAGCCGGGCGTCGCGGCGGTCGAGGTGGACACGGCCCTCACCGTCGAGAAAAACGAGACGGACACCGTGTTCCACATCCGGGTGGGGCGCACGCGCGCGGCGACGGTGGTGCGCGTGGGCGATCACCTGCTCGTGGAAGTCGACAAGCAGTCGCGCCTCTCGGGGTTGTGGCTGCTCGAGGTGCCCCCGTTCCCGAACGTCGAAGCCACCGCCTGAAGGTCGGCGCATGACCTGGTGGGACGCCCTCGTCCGCGCGGGGGCCGTCCCCGCGGCGTACGTGCCGCCCGCCAGCCTCGGGCGCACCGACGCCGATGACGGCGCCGAGCCCGGAGCCGATCTGGTCGAGGGCGAGAGCGTCGCGGTGCACGCCGTCGCGCCCGCCGTATCTCCGCCTGCCTGCTTCCTCGATGGTATCGAGCAGTGGAAAGTGGTCGGGTACGACGGCGTCCTCCCGATCGTGCGCGCGTACGTCGCCGCGGCCGTGCGGCGTCGCGGCCAGGACCGCCGTTTGCGCACGGCGTTCGAGGCGGCGCGGGACTTCGCGATCGCGCCGCTGGCGGGGTTGGCGCCCGAGCGGCGCCGCGCGCTCGCGGAGCATTGTCCCGACGTGGTGGAGATCTCGATAGAAGAAGGCACGCAGCCCGGGCGGGTGCTCGAGCTGGCGCGCCGCGCCGTCGATAGCGCTCGAGCCGCTCTCGAGCGCGACCTCGCCGAGCGCTGCCTGGCTCGCCTGGGCGAGAACGAATGGCTGGTGGTCGACGGGTTGCTCTCGGTCTCGGGGAAGTTGGCGGGCCATCCGCGCGCACTGGGCGTGATCAAGAGTCATGGCGCGCAATTCTTCAGCGGCGCGGACCTGGAGCGTGCTCTCACCGTCCCGGCGGACCATCGCACCAGCGTGTTTCGCGCGCGAGGCGGCCACGCGCGAAACGAGGTGTACTCCTGGTACCTCCGGCTCTGGCCGTGGGAAGGGAACGATTTGCTGTACGGCTTGTTGCGTGTCGAAGCCCGCGCCGCCGCCGCGACGATTGCCGCTGCCGGTGCGACCAGCGGGTGGCTTCTGGGGGAGCGCGCCCCGATCGCGACGCCAGACGTGCGCTGGGATCGCCTGTTATATCCTATACATGACGTGGAGACCTATCTGAGAGTCCGCGCCCCCCGCGACCTTCTGGCCTCTCGCGCCTCCCGCCTCCCCAGGACGGGCACATGATCGCTCGCCCGGATTCGGTGGCGATCGGGCGTGTCGTCGCGACCGAGCTGAAGCCGTCGACGCCGCATCAATTTCATTTCTGGACGGCGACCGAGACGACGATCGGCATCGGGGCCATCGTGAAGGTCGGTGAAGGCGAGCGCGTCGTGTACGGCGTGGTTACGGATGGCTTTGCGTACTCCGATCTCGCGACCCCGCTGCACGACGTGATCGGCGCCGAAGGCGATCCGGCGCGCGCAGCGGAGTCGCCCACGGTGCGCCAGGAGATCCGGTACTGGACCGCGGCGGTGCTCCGCCAGATCCCCGAGGAACCGTTGCAACCGGTGCCCCTGGGTCAGGTGTTCGTGGCCAGCGACACCGACGTCGCGCAGGCGCTCCGGATGGACGCGTATCTCCACTCCGCCACGCCCACCGCGATCCCGATCGGGCTGTACACGTCCGGGGGCCTCGAGGCGCCGGTCTATCTGGACGCCGACTTCCTGCTCGGCCCCGAGGCGGCTCATTTGAACATTTCGGGCGTTTCGGGCCTCGCGACGAAGACGAGCGCGGTGGAGTTCCTGCTCGCGTCGGTATTCAAGCATTTTCCGGCCCACAAAGGCAAAGTCGCCGCGGTCTGCTTCAACGTGAAGGGCCCCGATCTCTGTTTCCTCGATCAACCCGGCGAGCTGAGCGACGAAGACCGGCGCCGGTACGAACGGCTCGACGTGCCCGCCGAACCCTTCGCCCGCGTCCACTATTACGCGCCCCTCAAGGCCGACGGCGTGAACTTGAATACGCTGCGCACGCATCCGGACCTGGTGGATGACGTGACACCGCTGACGTGGGGTCTGCAAGAAGTCGTGGACTACGCCGAGGTCCTGCTCAACCGCGACGACATCGACGCCAAGGCCGACGCCTTCATCGATTTCCTGCGCGACCGGGTGCTGGGGCGTTCGTTCGAAGACGGATTCGGCAACTCACACAAGGTCCTCACGTTCGCGGACCTGGAACGACTGTTTCGCGGCATCTTCGATGGGCTCGAGCTGGCCGGGCGGAGCGACAGCTGGCGCACCCATCACATCGCCACGATGCGCAAAGTGCGTAACCGGTTGTCCAACATCTCGACCCGGTGCAAGGGCCTCGTGACCGACGACGGACCGTCGAGCGATCTGCCCTGGGGCGCCTTCGAGGACCGCGCGGTGTATGTCATCGACGTGGCCAATGTCGATCCGCTAGGCCAGGACCTCGTGTTCGCTCGCGTCGTCTCGAAGCTGCGCGAGCACCTGGAGCGTCGTGACTTGGGCGTGGACGCAGTCATCGTATTCGTAGACGAGCTGAACAAGTACGCGCCGGGCGACGGCCCCGAGACATATGTGAAGAAAATGCTGCTCGACATTTCGGAGCGCGGCCGCTACCTCGGCCTCGTGCTCTTCGCCGCCGAGCAGTTCCGCTCCCAGGTCCACCGCCGCGTGGTAGGCAATGCCGGCACCCAGGTGTTCGGGCGGATGGACATGGATGAGCTGGCCACACCCGGCTATCAGGTGTTGTCGCCCGCGACGAAGATCAAGCTCGCCACACTCCCCGTGGGTGAGCTCATGGTGCGGCACCCGCACTTCACGCAGCCGATCTTCGTCCGTTTTCCCAAACCGCCGGTGCTGCGCGGCCGCGATGGGATGGAGCGCTTTCCCGCCACCGTCGATTTGCCATTCGAAGACGCAGTGGCACGCCAGCTGGTGCAGCTCGACCGGCGCATCCGCCCGAATCAGGTGAAGGACCTGATCGCCGACCGCACCGAAGAAGATGTCCGCCGCGCGCTGGCCGCGGTTCGGCAGAAGCGTCCCGATGATGTCCTGGCATTCTTCCGTAAAGCGTTGGGGGGCCGCGTGGCGCCGGACGTGCCGCGCGAGCGTCGCGCGGTGCCGCCCTTGAATCCGATATCCGACGAGCCATACTGATACTCTCGTGAAGCTCGCGCACCTCGCCGATCTGCATCTCGGGTTCCGCCAGTTTGACCGGCAGACACCGCGGGGTGGGAATCAGCGCGAAGCCGACGTGGCCGACGCCTTCCGCCGCGCGGTGGACGACCTGCTCGAGCAGCGTCCCGACCTCATCGTACTCGCGGGCGACATCTTCCACACGGTCCGGCCGACAAACCCCGCGATTCTTTTCTTCTTCCAACAGATGCAACGGTTGCGGTCCGGGCTCCCGGATTCACCCATCGTCGTCATCGCGGGCACCCACGACACGCCGCGCTCCGTCGAGACGGGGACGATCCTGCGGTTGTACGAGGCCCTTGGGGTCGAGGTCGCGACCGACCGGACGCGGCGTCTCGTGTTCCCGCAGTTCGATTGCGCCGTCCTCGCTGTTCCGCACCAGGCCCTCGCCCAGGCCGACCGGCCCGCCCTACGCCCCGAGCCGGGACCGGCGCTGAACATCCTGGTCACCCATGGCGATTGGCCGGGGCTAGGCGAGCAGCGCGGCACGATGGAGTACGGCGGTGTGTTGCTGCAGCGCGAAGACATTGCCCCCGCCCAGTGGGACTACGTCGCGCTGGGGCACTACCATGTGACGCACCAGGTCGAACCCAACGTCTGGTACGCCGGCAGCCTCGACTACGTCGGTCCGAACTCCTGGGGCCAGCTGCAGGACGAGCGCGAGCGCGGCCGTCCCGGGAAGTGCTACCTGCTCGTCCATCTGCCCGGCGCTCGGGTCGAGCCGCGGCCAATCGCGGCACCACGCAAGTTCGTCGAGCTGCCTCCCATCGAGGGCGCCGGTCGCACCGCAAAAGAGCTCGATGCGGAGATCGCGAAGGTCGTGGGCGCCGCCAAACCGTCCATCGACGATCAGGTCGTGCGACTGCTGATCTGGAACGTCACCCGCAGCACGGCGCGGGACCTCGATCATGCGGCCCTGCGCGCATACAAGGCGCGCGCGTTGAACTTCCAGCTCGACATTCGCCGTCCCGAGGAGCACCGGCTGGTCGGGGTCGGAGCCCCGGGACAGCGGCAGACGCTGCCGGAGACCGTGCGCGAGTTCCTCGGCCGCCGGCCGCTGGACGCCGACCTCGATCGTCCCACGTTCGTGCGGCTGGGCGTCGAGTACGTCGAGGCGTCGGCCGCCGGCGAGGAGCAGCCGTGAAGCTGCACCGGCTCCGCCTCGTCAACTTCCGGCAGCACGCCGACACGGAGATCGTGTTCGGTGACGGCATCACCGGGATCATCGGTCCCAACGGCTCGGGCAAGACGTCGTTGCTCGAGGCCCTCGCCTGGGCGATCTACGGCAACGCGGCCGCTCGCGGCGACAAGGACTCGATCCGCAATCTGCGGGCGAAGGCGCGCACCGCCGTCCGCGTCGAGCTCGAGTTCGGTCTGGGAAGTCACGAGTACCGGGTGGAGCGTGGCTTGAACGACGCCGAGCTGTACCAGGACGGGACGATCGTCGCCAACTCACTGCGCGAAGTGACGGCCCGGTTGCAGCGGGTGCTCGGCATGACGCACGACGAATTCTTCAATACCTACTTCACCGGTCAAAAGGAGCTCGCGGTCCTGGCGAACGCCAGCCGGCCGGAGCGGGCCGCGTTCCTGTCGCGCGTCCTCGGGTACGAGCGGCTGCGCCTGGCGCAAGAGCGTGTGCGTGAGCGGCGCAGCGCCCTGAGCCACGAAGTAGACGGCCTCGAGTCGGGCCTGCCGCCCCGCGGCGAGCTGCAAGCGGAGCGCCGCGAAGCGGAAAAGCGGCTCACGGGGGCACGTCGCGCCACGGCGGACGCCGAGAAGACGCGTCAGAAGGCGCAGGACGCGCTGGCCCAGGAGGAGCCGCGCTGGCAGACATGGGTCACGCGGCGCGAGCGCACGCTGTCCCTCGAAGGTGATCAGCGCGTGGCGGAGCAGGGCGTGCTCGCGCAACGCCAGGAGTTCCAGCGGCTCGACAAGGAGCTGGCGCAGGCGTTGGCGGCGCGGGAGGCGCTGCGCAAGCTCGAAGCCGAGGTCGCGCCGATCTCGCGCCTCAAGGCGGACCTCGCCGATCTCGACCGCCTGTATCGGGAGGACGCGGCGCGGCGAGAAGATCAAGCGAAGTTGACGGAGCTGGCGCGGGCGTTGAGTGCGCTCGACCGTCGCGTGGCCGAGCTGGCGGACGCCGCGGCGGCGCTCGAGCGCGCGGAGGCGGAGACGCACGGCCTCGGCGAGCGACTCGAGGCCGCCGGCCGTGTGGCCGAGGAACAGCAGGCCGCGTGGGTTCGGGAGAAGGAATACGCCGGGACGCGGCGCGGCGAGCTACTGAAGCAGTACGATGAGGTGAAAGAGCAGCGGGACAAGATCCACCGGCTGGGGCCGGAGGGAGAATGTCCGACGTGTCGCCGGCCCCTCGGCGCCGAGCACGCGGCGGTGGTCGGCGTCCTGGACCGCCAGATCCAGGCGATCGTGGACGACGGCACCTACTTCCGTCAGCGTCTCGAGCAGCTCGCTGTGCCGCCCGAGCCCGTGACGCAGGCCGAAGCGGCGCGCGATGCGCTGCGTGAGGAGAGCCGCCGCTCCAGTGAGCGTGAGGGCGCTCTGCGCGCGCAGGTAGCGGAGCGGACGCGGCTCGAGGCGGAACGCGTGGCCGCGGCCAAGCGCGCGAAGGAGCTGGAGCGGCGCGTCGGGGCGCGGCCCACCGGGTACGACGCCGAGCGCCATGCCGCCGTGCGCACGGAGCTGACGCGGCTCGAACCGGTTGCCTTGCAGGCGGCCGCTCTCGCGGCGCGCGCCGAGCGCGCCGAGGTTCTGGTGCGGGAAGCCGAGCTCGCTGAGAAGGCACTCTCGAGCCGCGAAGCGCTGGCGCGCCAGCTGGCCGACGCGGTCAAGGCCGAGGGGTTCTCGGAGGAGAAATTCAAGACGGCGCGCGAACGCCACGACCGCGCGACGCACGCGTTGCGCGCGGGCGAGCTGCTCGTCGCGGAGACGCGCGGTGAGTTGGCGGGAGCGGAATCGGCGGTCCGCGAAACCGAGCGCCGCGAGGGCGAGCGCGCCGCGCGCGAGCGCACCATCGCCGAGCGCAAAGCCGAGCTCCGGCTGCACCATGAGCTCGACCGGGCGTTCTCCGATCTGCGGGCCGATCTGAACGCCGCGATGCGCCCCGAGATCGGGGAGCTGGCTTCGGCCTTCCTCGCGGATCTTACGGACGGCCGCTACGATGAGGTCGACCTGGACGACGACTACCGCGTCGTCGTGCTCGACGACGGCGTGCCGAAGCCGGTGATCTCGGGCGGTGAGGAGGACATCGCGAACCTGGTGCTGCGTCTCGCCATTTCGCAGATGATCGCCGAGCGCGCGGGCCAGCCGCTTTCGCTGCTCGTGCTCGACGAGATCTTCGGCTCGCTCGATGAAACGCGGCGCCAGCACGTGCTCGGCCTGCTGCGGCGGCTCGGCGACCGGTTCCCGCAGGTCATCCTGATCACGCACATCGAGCAGGTGCGCGATGGGTTGGACCGCGTGATTCGCGTCGCGTACGACCCCGCCGCGGGCGCGAGCGCCGTGCGCGACGAAACCGCGACCCTGGGAGGAGGTACCGCCGATGCGGGCGTGGCTGCCTGAAACCCGGGTCGTCGGCCCGGAGCCCGCCACGGAGCGGGACATCGAGGGTATGAACCGCGTGTTCGCGGACGCGTTCACCGATCGCTACCGCCGCGATGGGCTCGTCGGCGTGCGCGTGCCGCAGCTCAACCCGCTCGTCTGGCGCTACGCCCTGCTCGGTGCCGGCGAGGGGGCGATGGTATGGCGCGATGAGCACGACGAGATCGCCGCATTCAACGTCGCGCACCGCTCGGGGACCGAGGGCTGGATGGGGCCCCTCGCCGTCCGTCCCGATCGCCAGGGCACCGGCGTGGGCAAGACGATCGTCCGGACCGCCACCGATTGGCTGATCGACCGCGGCGCCCTCACCCTCGGCCTCGAGACGATGCCGCGCACTCCGGAGAACATCGGCTTCTACGCGCGGCTCGGCTTCGCGCCGGGTTACCTCACGGTCACGCTGACGAACGAGATCGCGACTCGCGGTCACCCGGCGCCGACGCTGCTCTCGCAGCGGCCGGGAGGCGAGAAGGACGCCGCGCTCGCCGCCGCCCGCAGCCTCACGAGCGCGCTCGTCCCCGAGTGCGACTATTCCCGCGAGATGCTGCTCACCGCCGAGCTGGGACTCGGAGACACGTCGCTCGTCGAAGGGCACGAGGGCCTCGATGGGATGGCCCTGTGGCACTCGGCGCCCCTCGCGGACTCGCGCGCCCGGGATGAAGTCCGCGTCCTGAAGCTCGCGGCCCGGAGCGACCGTGCCTTCGAGGCCGCGGTCGCCTCGGTCGAAGCCGCCGCCGCCAAGGCCGGCATCCGCCGCGTCGCAGTCCGTTGCCAAACACGGTTTGCGGACGCGTTCCGTCGCCTGGTCGCGCGTGGCTACCGCGTGCGCTGGACCGATCTGCGGATGAGCTACGAGGGCTACCCGGAGCGTCACCCCTCGAGCGGCGTGTTGTTCTCCAACTGGGAGATATGACCGCCGGATTGATCATTTTCGCGGCGACGTACGTCCTCATCGCCGTGCAGCGCCTGCCGTTCGTTCACCTCAATCGCCCTGCTGCGAGCCTGTTGGGCGCCGTCGCCATGGTGGTGTTCGGCGTGCTCACGTTGCCGCAAGCGTACGCCGCGATCGACTTCGACGTCCTCGTCTTTCTCCTCGGTCTGATGCTCGTCGTCGGCTACCTGGAGGTAGGAGGGTTCTTCGAATGGGCGGCGGAGTGGCTGCTGCGCCGCGCGCGCACGCCCGACCGGCTGCTCCTCGGCGTGGTCGTCGGAGGCGGCCTCTTGTCCGCGTTCTTCGTGAATGACACCATCTGCCTGATGGTGACTCCGGTACTGCTGGCCGCGCTGGGCCCGCTGCGCGTGCGCCCCACACCGTACCTCATCGGACTCGCGATGGGCGCGAACGTCGGTTCGGTCCTGTCGATTACCGGCAATCCACAAAACATGCTCGTCGGCATCTGGAGTGGCGCATCATTCGGCGGGTTTCTGGTGCGCATGCTCCCCGTGGCCCTGGGCGGTCTGGCCCTTACGTACGGGTACTTGCGCTGGGCATTCCGCGCCGACTTGCGCGAGCCATTCCACGAGGTCCTCGCGACGGTGCCCGTATCGCTCGACCGGCCTCTTGTCACCAAGGGGCTCGCGATGTTCGGCGTCGCCGTCGTCGCCTGGCTGGCGGGGGGCTCGCTGCCGCTCGTGGCGATCACGGTCGGCGCCTTGATGGTCGCGATCGCACAACGCGATCCGGCCTACGCGATCGATCGTATCGAATGGGCGCTGCTCTTGTTCTTCGCGTCCCTATTCGTCGTGATGCGTGGGTTGGAGCAAACGGGTGCGGTGGCGTGGATCGATGCGCGGGCCGTCACGCTGGCGCAGGGCGGCTCCGCTTGGGGCGGCGCGACAGCCGTGAGCGGCGTGATGGTCGTGCTCTCGAACCTCATCTCGAACGTGCCCGCCGTGCTGCTGTGGCGCAACACCGTGCCGACGCTCCCCGACCCCGATCTTACCTGGCGGATCGTGGCGATGAGCTCGACGTTCGCCGGCAACCTCCTGTTAATCGGGTCGATGGCAAACCTGATCGTGGCCGAACGCGCGGAAGCGCGGGGCGTACGAATCGGGTTTGTCGAGTACGCCCGCGTCGGCGTGCCGGTCACGCTGCTCACCCTGATCTGGGGCATCGTCGTTCTCGTCGCCCTGCGGTAGCGCCGGCGCCACAGTTCATCCTTCCCTCCTTCTCGTTCCTTCCGAGAACGGAACTTGCCTTCCGAACGGTTAGACCCTTCTCGAGGAGTTCTCCATGCGATGGAAATCCGCAGCAGCCGTCGCGGTTTTATTGAGCGCGGGCCTCGCCGCCTGCCGCGACGCGACGACGCCCGACGTGCCCGCCGCGCCCGTGAGCCCGACCGTCGTCCCGGGGCAGTACATCGTCGTGTTCCGGGATGGCGTCACCGATCCCGCGGGTCTCTCCACCCGAATGGCGAAGGCGCAGGGCGGGACGCTCCGCTTTACCTACACGAGTGCGTTGCGGGGATTCGCGGCCCGGCTCTCCGACGACGCCGTGCGCGCGCTCGAACGGGATCCTCTTGTCGCCTACGTCGAGCCGGACCGTGAGTTCTCGATCGACGTCACGCAGTCCATGAATGCGAACGGCGATCCCTGGGGGCTCGATCGTATCGACCAGACCGCGCTGCCGCTGTCTAGGACGTACACGTACACGGCGACTGGCGCCGGCGTGCATGCGTACATCATCGACACGGGCATCTGGACGATGACCGCCGACTTCGGGGGCCGGGCGAACAACGTGTACGACGCCTTCGGCGCGACCGGCGAGGACTGTAACGGACACGGCACGCACGTGTCGGGCACGATCGGTGGCGCGACCTATGGCGTGGCGAAGGGAGTCTCGTTGCACGGCGTCCGCGTGCTGAGCTGCGGGGGCGTGGGCCTGACGTCGCAGATCATCGCGGGGATCGATTGGGTCCGGCAGAACGCCGTCAAGCCTGCCGTCGCCAACATGTCACTGGGCGGCGGCCTGTCGACGGCGCTCAACGATGCGACGACGAACCTCTGGAACTCGGGGGTCTTCGTGGCCGTGGCGGCGGGGAACGACAATGTCGACGCATGCACGGCCTCGCCGGCGAGTGCGACCGGGGCGTTCACCGTCGCGGCGTCCGAGAAGACCGATGCCAAGGCCTCGTACTCGAACTGGGGAAACTGCGTCGAGGCGTACGCGCCGGGATCGGCGATCGTGTCGGACTACCTGCTCGGCACGACGAACAGCCTGAGTGGGACGTCGATGGCCTCGCCCCACGTCGCTGGTGTGGCGGTCCTCTACAAGGCGACGTTCGGGGACGCGCCGTCGGCGACGGTGTCCAATTGGATCATCTCGAACGCGACGACGGGAGTGATTACCGGCAACCCAGGCGGGACGCCGAATCGGTTGCTGAGCAAGTCGAGTCTCTAGGCGGTTAGGCGGTCTTGTTCTGGCCTTCCCGTGACGTAGACCACCAGGCCGAGACCCACCACGTCCGTCGCGTGCGGCGTCCCCGGTGGCAGATCGATGCGATCGCCCGGGCCGAGGTCGAACGTCGCGCCCTCGGTCATGACCCGCAGGAAGCCCGAAAGCACCCAGCGCGTCTCGGAAAAGTCGTGCGCGTGCGTGGGGACGTGTGTGCCCGGGATGTCGGACCACCATGCGGTCGTCATCCCTTCGTCTTCGAGGGCGCGCCGCAGGGTCGAGAGCTGCAACGGGCCCAGACGGGGATCCCACGTGGTGACGTTGAGCATTTACGAGCGGAAACTGGGCGCGCCGACGAGGACGCGCCGCGCGAACAGGACCCACGCGCCGGCATACAGCAGGTGCACGTATCCCGAGGGCACCTGCGCGACGAACACGAGCAGGACCCACGCGACCAGCAGAACGATTGCAGTGACGAGCGTCACGTTCATGGATGTTGACGTTTCGAGTCCAGAACGTATTCTAGTGCTCAGGAGCGGGGAGTCAAATTATTGAGCCAACAGCTCGACTGTGGACCCAGATACTGCGGCCGATGTCATGCCCCCTCGGGGGGAAGGCAGAATTCGTGGTGAGGGACCTGTCATTACTTTCGGGCTTCAATAATCCTCCTCGCTCCTGCTCTACCGACCGGCCGGCCCGGGTTACACCGGTGACCGGCCGGTTGTGCGTTGAGGGGGTCAAGGGCCCTAAAGGACTTCAGGACACGGATCACTCCCGCGGGGCCCTCAGGGTCTCCATGAAGTATTTCGGCGCCAGCAACGGCTTCCCCCTGCTCACGAACACGATCACGAGAATGGCGATCCACGCGCCGTAGCCGATCGCGATCTCCTCACGCAGGTGCGGCACCGAGAATTGCACTGCCCACAACACGAAGAGCGCCGTCGCGTCGAGCCAATCGAACTCCATGTTCGCGAGCAGCAGCACGCCCAGGGCCGTCTGGAGCAGCGTGAGCACGATCTCGATGCGCTGCCCGGGGTCGAACGGGAAGTCCGCCCAGGTGCCGTGGTGGTGGAGATGGGAGAAACCGTACACGAGCGGGATCATCGCCGCCAGGATCGTCCACTGGTTCACGTTGCTGGAGACGATGTTCATCAGGGCCATCGGCGCCTGGGTGACGCGGCGCGCCCACGTGAACGTCGACACGAACTCCGGGAATTCGGAGAGGAACGGCGCGACCCATTGCACGAGAAAGAACTGGCTGATGCCGAAGACACCGGCCAGCGCGATCATCGACGTGAGGAACGGATGCGCGGTCACATACAACAGCGTGCCGCCGACCGCGAACAGGCCGCCGATCGCCGCCTTACGGCGCCACCCCGGCTGCCGGTACGCCCAGCGCGACACAGCAGGCGCGTCGTCGAGCGACTCGGAGCTCTTCGGAGGATTCCGAGTCAACACCCAGAGGTACGCGACGTAGAGCGCGATCAAGACGACCGCGTCGATCCAGCTGATGCGTCCGCGCCATAGGATCACGAGGAAATAGAGCAACGGCGGCACGAGGCCGACCACCTCGACGGCGTGCTCCCGCTCGAGCCGAATGGCCGGCAGTTTTTCTCCCGCGCCGCGCCGCCCGGAGAATGCGAACACGACGTAGATCATCGGCCAGCCGAGGCCGAGCAGCAGGCGGATCGCGCCCGTGAGATTCGCGATCGCGAGATGCGCGCGCTCGGGATCCTTGCCGGCTTCCCAGGCGATGACCGCCTCGACCGCGAACTCCGGCAACGTTTGCAACCACGCGAGAATGGCGAGGGCGAGTCCCTGGGAAATCAGGAATTGCGCCGCTTCGGCGCCCCAGGCGACGAGGAATGCCGAGAGCAGGATGCTGGGAAAGGTCCACAGCGCCGAGAGCGCCGAGCCTCCCGCCTGTAACGCGGCCGCGAGTAGCTTTAGGAGTCGCACGGGAGCCCAACTTAGTCTGGCTGCGGAGGTCGAACAAGCGATGCCACGCTGTGTCGTGACGCGCCGGGTGCACTTCAACGCCGCCCACCGGCTCCACAATCCGAGTTTCTCGGACGCGGAGAACGAGCGCGTGTTCGGCGTGTGCAACAACCCGAACTTTCACGGCCACAACTACAATCTCGACGTGTCGGTGGAAGGCGAAATCGACCCCGCCACCGGCTACGTGCTCGACATCGCGCGCTTGAAGGAAATCGCGACGGAGTGCCTGGTGCGGCACCTCGATCACAAGAACCTGAACCTCGACGTGCCCTGGTTTCGGGATCTGATTCCCACCGCGGAGAACATCGCGGTCGTGTGCTGGCGCGTGCTGGAGCCGGCGCTGAAGCCGGTGCGCTTGGCGCACATCCGCCTGTGGGAGACGGAGCGTAACTACGTGGACTACACTGGGACGTGATCATGGGACGGGACAAGATCAAATCGTCGAGCCTGCACAGTTTCCACGAGTCGCACACGGAACCGACCGTCGTACGGATTCCGTTCGACCAACTGGTGCACGAGATGCTCGAGCAGCTGGGCGAGGATCCCAAACGCGAGGGGCTCCAGAATACGCCCTCCCGCGTCGAGGCGTCGCTCAAGTGGCTGACGCGCGGCTACCACATGAGCGTCGAGGACGTGATCGGCGACGCCATCTTCCACGAGAAGCACGAGAGCATGATTTGCGTGCGTGACATCGAGATCTACTCGATGTGCGAGCATCACATGTTGCCGTTTTTCGGGAGAGCGCACGTTGCGTATCTCCCGGACGGCAAGATCGTCGGACTTTCGAAGATCCCGCGCGTCGTGGAAGTATTCGCCCGCCGGCTGCAGGTGCAGGAGCGCCTCACCGACCAGGTGGCTGAAGCGCTGTGCGCGGTGCTCAAACCCATGGGGGTAGGCGTCGTGATCGAGGCCTACCATCTCTGCATGATGATGCGCGGCGTCGAGAAACAGAACTCGAAGACGGTCACGAGCTCATTGCGCGGCGCGTTCCGCGACGACGCCAAGACCCGCGACGAGTTCCTGCGCCTGGTGCACGGCGGCAACGGGCTGGCGTGACCGCGCCGGCGTCCGTCCTGGTTGGGAAGCTGGCGCTCGTCACGGGCGCGTCGCGCGGCATCGGCCTCGCCGTGGCCGACGAGCTGCGCGCCGCCGGGGCGCACGTCATCCGCCTGGCCCGCAGCCTCCACGACGCCTCGGGCGACCGACTCACCGACGTGCAGTGCGACGTCACTCGCCCGGAGGACGTGGACCGTGGCGTCGGTCGCGTCGTCAAAGACCTGGGCGTGCCCGACATTCTCGTCAACAACGCCGGGATCTTCTTCATCAAGCCGCTGCAAGACACGACGCCAGCCGATTTCACCTCTACGCTCGCGACCAACCTCACGGGACCGTACTTGCTGGCGCGTGCGCTCGTGCCGAGCATGGTGGAGCGAGGCAGCGGTCACCTCGTCACGATCGGCTCCATCTCCGACTACATCGGCTTCCCGGGATCGACCGCATACGCCGCGAGCAAGTTCGGGCTGCGCGGCATGCACGAGGTGATCCGCGCCGAGACCGCGAAGTCAGGTGTGCGCACCACGCTCATCTCACCGGGCCCCGTCGACACGGACATCTGGAACGACGTGCGGCCCGATGAAAAGCCGGGCTTCACGAAGCGAAAGGACATGATGCGCGCGGAAGACGTGGCCGAGGCGGTGCTGTTCGCGGTCACGCGGCCCGAGCGCGTCGCCATCACGGAAATTCGCTTGCTCCCCACCGTCTACTCGCCCCGCTCATGACCGGCTTCCTGCTGCTGCTCGCGTTGCAGGTGCCTCAGCTGCCGGACTCGAGTGGCTGGGGTGTGCACGTGCTGGCGATTGCACGCGCACCCGACAGCGCGATGTGGGTCGGGACGTACGGCGAAGGCATCTTCGTGTTACGGCCGGGCGTGGGGAGTGGGGCGTGGGAACGCATCCGTTCCTCAGCCGACACGTCGAAGCACTCGATCTCGTGGGATTTCGTGCACGCCTTTGCATTCGGGCCGCGCGGGCAGGTGTGGTATGGCACCGTGGGGAATGGGTGGGGACTCTCCACCGACAACGGGAAGACCTGGAGGAATTGGGAGTTCCGTCAGCTCGGGCCCGAGTGGCAGTACGTCGCGCCCAATGGGATCGTGACACGCGGAGACACCACCTACATCGCGACCGCCGACGGCATCAAGCTGACGTGGGATGACGGGGCGACGTGGCGCGTGATTACGGATTCGATCGGGGCGACGACGGCGAAAGATTCCGTGTGGGGCAGGATTCAGAACCAATACGTAAAGCGGATCGTCGGTGACTCCATGCTCCTCGTGAGGCACGTGCGGGGTTCGGAGGAGTCTAGCGATGGAGGACGGACGTGGCATCAACCCACGCGACTCACGGGAATTGCCGACTCCCTCCTGGGTGCCCCGACCATCCCTCCCACCGCGTCCTGGGCTCGCCGGCCCGCACCACCACGCCACACCTGGTTCCGCCGCCCCATCTCACTCGCGGACCAGCCCTACGTCGACCAGACGTACCGCTTCGGCTCGACGATGGGGGGCAACTTCCAACCGCACCAAGGGGTCGAGTTCAACAACGCCGACGGCACTCCCGTCCACGCGATTGGTGCCGGAGTCGTGGTACACGCGGGGCCCGCCGAGGCTGGCGCGCTTACGGTCGCCATAAAGCACGACCGACCGCTAAGGGCCAATGGCCAACGGCTATTTGTGTTCTCCGTCTACTACCACAACTCGAACCTCCTCGTGCACGTCGGCGACCGCGTCAAAACCGGCGACGTGATTTCGCTCGTCGGAAACACGGGCCGAGCCACGAACGACCACCTGCACCTCGAAGTGCACGCCTCACCCTTCGACTCCACTCGGCTCATCGTCGATCCCGCGGTCCGCTACCCGCCCTACAACACCAACCCCGAGCTGTGGATCGACCCCCTCCCCGGGACCGGCATGGTGGCGGGCCAAGTATGGGACTCGGCAGGGAAGCCGGTGCAGCAGGCCCGCATCTACGGCCTCGTGAAGCCCGAGCCGCAGGAGACGCCCTTCTCGTTCATCGAGACCTACGGCCCGCGCAATCACTCGGACCCGGTTTATCAAGAGCACTTCGGCATCTCCGACGTGCCGCCGGGAGAGTATGTTTTGGGCGTCGAGATCGGCGGGAAGCGCGTGTTCCGGCGCGTCAAAGTCGAGGCGGGCAAGCTCACCTGGGTGGAATTCAGACCAGAGCGCTAACGACGCACCACGCACCACTCACCACGCACTGTCTTTACATGCACATCGAGCTCACCGAAATGCTGCGCTGCCCCGAGTCGCACCGCGAGGATGTCCTGGTGCTCTCGACGGGTGAGATGCTGGGCCGGATGGTGCGGTTCGGGATCGTCGGGTGCCCGGTGTGCCGCAAGGAATTCTTGATCAAGGACGGCGTCGTGGACTTCACGGGAAGCGCGGCTGACCCCGGGCCGGCGGCCCGGCGTGAAGGGGCTCCCATCCCGCCTCCCGCCCCCATCGAGCTCCAGGCGCTCCTCGAACTCTCCGGCCCCGGTGGCTTCGTCGTCCTGCTCGGTGATGCGACCCGTCACGCCGTAGGGCTCACCAACCTGATGGCGGGAATTCATTTCATCGGCATCAACGCACCCGCCGACGTCGAGGAGCTGCCCGTGCTGTCGCTGCTGCGCACGAACACCGTGATCCCGCTGCGTCAGTCGATCGCGCGCGGCGTGGTGGTGGGACGCGACCTCGTGACCTCACCGTGGCTCGTCGAGGCGCATCGGGTCCTGCTGCGGGGGCGGCGGTTCGTGGCGCTCAACGAAAAGCCGGAGTTGCCGATCGGCCTCGAGCAGCTGGCGACAGCGAAAGGGGTTTGGGTCGGCGAAAAGAAGTAGCGGCTAGACCCGGAAGGTTACGAAGACAATCCCACCCAGCGCCATGAACGCATACCACACCCGGGGAGGCACGCGCGCGGCGGTGGCGGGGAGGCGCGACAGCGTGGCGGTGACCGAGGCGCCCAGGAACGCCGCCGCGAAGACGTAGTGCTGATACAGCTCCGACTGCATCGCGGACGGATCCGCCATCACCATGTGGTCGTGCCCACGATGATTGGGCCGGTGAATCATGAACACGACGGCGATGGTCGCAAGCGCCACGGGGGTGACCCAGCGTAGATAGCGCGCAGCGGGATGCTCGGGGCGGCGGCGGATGAACCACTCGCACAGCGCCGGCACCAGGATGCACAGCGCCGAGAGCTTGTGCTGGATCGTGTGCGGCGAGCTGAGCGACGCCCACCACGACTTGGGCGCGTTGTTGGGCGACAGCAGATGCACGATGGGCGTCCACCACACGTTGCCGTTCGCCGGCGGAGTCCATGATTCGTTCGACCCCATCACGATCCACCCGAGGAACAGCGCGAAGCCGAGCCACACGTGCTGGCGCCACGCGGGGCTGCCGGGCCGGTCCACGAACAGCGCGCCCAACCCCGCCACGGTGATCAGCGTGGCGCCGATGTAGGTGTGAACGGCTTCGTCGTACGAGAGGTCGATCATCCTTCGATCTGGGCGGCGATGGCGTCGTCGGCGGCGTAGGCGCGGTCGATCATCTCCTTGTACTTCTTCTCGACCACGCGGCGCTTGACCTTGAGCGTGGGCGTCAGCTCACCCGCCTCGATCGTAAAGTCGTTTTCGATCAAGACGACCTTCTTCGGCATTTCGAACTTCGCCAGCTCGTTCACCGCGCTCATGACTTCGCGCTCCATCTTGGCATGCACGTCGGCAAGCGCGAGCAACTGCGCGCGAGAGGAGTAGTTCAGGTTCCGCTCTTTGGCCCAGCGTTCGAGGTTGTCGTAGTTCGGGACGACGAGCACGATCGGATACTTGCGGCGGTCGCCGTACAGGACGGCGTTGACGACGAACTTGTTTCGCTTCACCATCGCCTCGATCGGCTGCGGGGCGATGTATTTGCCGCCGGCGGTCTTCAGCAAATCTTTCTTGCGGTCCGTGATCTTCAAGTACCCGTCCGAGTCGATCTCACCGATGTCGCCGGTGTGCAGCCAGCCCTCGGCGTCCACGGTCTCGCGAGTGGCATCCGGAAGCTTGTAGTAGCCCTTCATGATATTCGGCCCGCGCGCGAAGATCTCGCCGTCGCTCGCGATCTTCAGCTCCACGCCGGGGATCGCCTTACCCACGGTGCCGAGCTTGATGCGCTCCAGCGGGTTCAGCGTGAGCACCGGGGACGACTCGGTGAGACCGAACCCTTCGATTACCGGCAAGCCGGCCGAGTAGAAGAACTTGGCGATGTCCGCGGAGAGCGGCGCCGCACCGGAGACGAAGAAGCGGATCCTTCCGCCGGTGCGCGCTTGCAGCTTCGAGAAGACGAGCTTGTCGGCGACCTTCTTCTTGAACGCCAGACCGCCCGGGATCCGTAGCCCGGCGAGCGCGTGCGTGGCCCACTCTTCGCCGGCGCGCTTGGCCCAGAAGAAGATCGCCCGTTTGATGGCGCTCCCCGACAGCGCGTTTTCGAGCACGCGCGCGTACACCTTCTCGTACAGCCGCGGCACCGACAGCACGACCGTCGGCTTCACTTCCCCCAGGTTCGCCGCGACCGTGTCGAACGACTCGGCGTAGTTGATGATCACACCCGCCTGGAACAACGTGTAATCCACCATCCGCTCGTAGCTGTGCGAGAGCGGCAGCATGGACAGGCACGAATCGCCGGGCCCGACCGGGATGATCTGCAGCACCGCCTGAACGTTGGACCAGATGTTGTGGTGCGACAGCATCACGCCTTTCGGGTCCCCCGTCGTGCCCGACGTGTAGATCAGCGTCGCGAGATCATCGGGCGCTACCGACAACGCTTCCTTCTTCCAGTCCGGATACTTGCCGATCGCCGCGCGGCCCTTGGCCTCGAGCTCGGCGAGCGTGGGCACGCCGTCCCGCCGCACCGACGAGTCGAACGCGATGACATGCTTCAGGGTCGGCAGCCCGCTCCGCACTTCGAGCACCTTGGCGACCTGAGCATCCGTCGAGCAGAATACGACGATCGACTCGGAGTCGTGCAGGATGTATTCGGTCTGTTTCGCGGTGAGAGTCGGATAGATCGGGACGTCGGCGGCGCGGGCGGCGAGGCAGGCGTAGTCGGTCAGCGCCCACTCGGGCCGGTTCTCGGATACGATACCGACCTTGTCGCCCGGTTTGATGCCGAGTTCGCGCAGGCCCAACGAGATCGCCTGCACGCGCTGGGTGGTCTCGCGGTGCGTGATCGGGACCCACGTGCCCCCGACCTTCGAGCGGAACGCGCACGGTAGGCCGGCGTGCCGGTCGACCGTCGTGAAGAACAGTTGGTTGAGCGTTCCTTTGTTCATGATCTGTTCATGGTTGGAACTCCACGACAAAGCGCACCGGACTGCCCGGCACGTCGGTGCCGTTGGGGCGGCGGACGGCGGCCGTGACGACGACCGAATCAGGGAGCGGTCCCGCGTTGAGCCGGAGCTGCCGGGCCGCGATGCCGGTCGCGTCTGTTTGGGCGGTCCCCGTCGGGACTAATGTGACGTTCGTGGCGTCGGCCGGATAGATGGTGGTCCCGTACACGACGGTCCGGCCGGCCGCGCCGCTCGTGCCCGCCCAGGCCTTCACCGCCAGGGAATCCGAGAGCGAATCTGGCGCGGACACGATGATCGTGTCGCGGATCGTCCCTGCCGCGTTGGCCGAATCGAGTCGCACCAGCACGGCCAGGTTCTGCGGATTCGAGCGCAACCTGCCGAAGCGGGCCTGCACTCGGCCCGTTCCGGCGGTCTTGCCGCGCGTGGCGCCCGTCGCGCTGTCCACGACCTGCACGATGGCGGTATCGAGCGAGCTCCAGAAGATCTGCGCGGCCACCGAGTCGCCGCGGCCGTTCAGGGCACGCGCCGCGGGGTGCAAGATGTCACCAACTTCCATCCGCCCGCTGTCGGGGAGGAACACCTCGATGGCGACGACCTGATTGAGATCTGTGCCGAGTTGTCCGCAGGCCGCTGCCGCCGCCAGGGCGAGCAGGGAGACGACCGCCCTCAGGCGCCGCCTCCATCGCGGGAAGGCGACGGCGTGAGACCGGCGCCGAGATCGCGCAGCGCTTCCGTCGCGTGCGCGACCCACTTCTGGCCGTCGGGTCCCTTGGGCGGATTGGCGAGAAAGGCCTTGAGGTGCTGCGCGGCGCCGTCCGGGTCGCCGCGTTTCAGCAGCAGGAACGCCAGCCCGTAATGCGCGCCGGCGAGTCCGGTGTCGAGCTCCAGGGCGCGGCGATAATGGCGGATCGCTTCGTCCAAGCGTCGCGTCTTGGTGAACGCGATCGCCATGTTCTGGAGAATGCGCGCGTCGTTGGGGTGGTCGCGCAACGCCAACCGGTACGACGTGAGTGCCGCGTCGTAATCGCCCTGTCGTTCGAGCGCGAGCGCCTCGTTCAAATAGTCGAGACGCTGCGGGCTGAGATCGTCGGTGGACGTGCTGCTGAAGAGGCGGCGCCAGAAACCCATGGGGCGAAAATAGCTTGCGGCGTCCGACGTTCGCAATGTAGCTTCCCGCACGATGCCCTCCGTCCCGCCCAAACCGAGCTTCGGTGCCCGTGGCGCCCGCAAAACCGCGCGCGGCGTGCTCGAGGTCGACTGGCCGTTCTTCGGCGAGCTGTGCCGCGCGCTGGCGCTCAAGATCTTCCGCGAGTACGACCCCGAGGTCGTGATCGGCATCGCCAAGGCGGGCGTGATTCCCGGCGCGGTTGTCGCGAGCATCCTGCAACGCGATTTCGCGTCGATCGCCATCACCCGCAACGCGCCCGGCGCCACGCCGTCCGTGATCGCCGGGCCGTCGCGCATCGTCACCGGGAAACGCGTGCTCATCGTGGACGAGACGTGCGAGTCGGGCAGCACGATGAAGCTCGCGCTCGCCGCCGTCCGCGAGTTGAAGCCCGCGGCGGTGAAAACGGCCGTGTCGTTCAAGACCGGGAGCTACAAGCCCGACTTCTACGCGCTGGAAAACGAGAACTTCATCATCCTCCCCTGGGACCGCGAGGTCATCATCGGGGGCGAGATCGTGGTACGACCCGACTACGCCGAGAAGCTGAGAGACTTGGGGCCTGGCGTTTGAAGGATCGTCTCGCGGCCGCGCTCAAGACCTCCCGCGCCGACTACACCGAAATCCGCGTCGAACGTACCTGGAGCTCCGCCGTGACCTACCGCGGGCGGCGGCTCGAGACCGCCACGGTCAGCGAAGACCAGGGCGGCTTCGTCAGGATCCTGAACCGCGGGTGCGGCTGGGGCATCGCCTCGTTCACGTCCCTGGACGCGCTCCCGGCGATGGTCCAGCGGGCCAATGAGCTGTCGCGGGCCGTGCGTCTGGACACGCCCATCGTCCTCGCGGAGACCAAGCCGCAGGTGGCCGACGCGGCGCTCGACCTGGACGGCGACGTCCGCGGCATCTCCCTGGCCGACAAGAAGAAACTGATCGAGGCGTACAACGGCGCCATGCTGGCGGTCTCGGATGCGGTCGTGGACACGCAGGCGATCTACCGGGACGAGGTAAGTGAGGTCTGGTATGTGAACTCCGAGGGGACCGCGCTCGCACAACTCCGGCCCGAGATCTCGGTCTCCGGTACCGCCATCGCCCGGCGCGACGGCACGATCGAGAAGGGGCTGGAGTCGATCGGTCTGCGGAAGGGCTGGCGCAGCGTGCACGGCCTCGAGGAGCGGTTTCGCGTCGTGGCGCAGCGCGCCGTGGAGCTGCTCGACGCGCCGCGCGTGCAAGGCGCCGCCTACCCGGTCATCCTGGACAACGAGCTCGCGGGGGTGTTCGTGCATGAGGCCTTCGGACATCTGTCCGAGGCGGATTTTGTGTACGAGAACCCGCAGGCGCGCGAGATGATGACGCTCGGCCGTCGCTTCGGGAAGCCGGTCTTGAACGTGGGGGACAACGGGGCCGCGACGGGGCTCAGGGGCACGCTCCCCTTCGACGACGAAGGCACCCCGACGCAGGATACGCCCCTCATCAAGGAAGGCGTGCTCGTGGGCCGCCTCCATTCCCGCGAAACCGCCGCCGCGCTCGGCGAACGGCCCACCGGCAACGCCCGCGCCATGTCCTTCCGCCATGCGCCGATCGTGCGGATGACGAATACCTACATCGCACCGGGGCGCGCCGGCGCGGGCCTCGAGGACCTGATCAAGGACGTGAAGCTCGGCGTCTACGCCTGCGGCGCCTTCGGCGGGCAGACGATGCTCGAGAACTTCTCGTTCACCGCCGCCTGGGGCCACATGATCCGCGACGGGCACCTGGCGGAGATGGTGAAGGACGTCGTGCTCGCCGGCAATCTGTTTCAAACGCTCGACCGCATCGACCACATCGCCGGCGACTTCACCTGGAATCAGATGGGCGGCGGGTGCGGGAAGGGCGGGCAGTTTCCGCTCCCCGTCACCGAGGGCGCGCCCCACGTCCGCATCGAGGAGATCCTGGTCGGGGGCGACGTGTGACAGATGTGATCGATCGGGTGCTCGACGCCGTCCGCGGCACGGCCGACGCGTTGTGGCGGAGGGAGGAGCGGACCGCGATCGCGTTCGAGGCCGGCCGACTCAAGACCGCGGGCATCACCGAAGAAGCAGGCGTCAATCTCCGGCTCGTGAAGGGCGGCCGCCTGGGCGTCGCCGGAACGACCGCCGCTGAGCCGGATCTCGAGGAGCTCGTCGGCCGCGCCCGCGCGTCGGCCGAGCTGGGAGAGCAGGTCGACCTCGCGTTCCCACCCCGGTCCCCGGTGCCCAACGTCCCCACGTTCTTCGAGCCTGCCGCGAACGCTTCGCTCGATCAACTGATCGCGCTGGGCCGCGGCCTCGCCGAGCGCCTCGCGCGGGAGGGGTGCCAGGTCAACGTCGCGATCGAGCGTGAAGTGGGCGAGACGAGGGTCGGGAACAGCGCCGGCGGGCGAGGAGGGTACTCGGCGACCGGCGTGGGCGTGACCGCCGAGATCATTCGCATCGCCGCCGACGACGTGCTCATGATCTACGATCAATACGTCGGCGGCGACCTTCCCTCAGCGGACCACCTCGACGCGCTGGTCCGCTCGATCGAAATGCGCCTCGACCCGGCGTTGACGATCGTGTCGCCTCCCGAGGGGGCGCTGCCCGTGGTCTTCACCCCCGCAGGCCTCGCGGCCGTCGTGCTGCCGCTCGAACAGGCCCTCTCGGGCAAGACCGTGCTGCAAGGCAGCTCGCCCCTCGCCGCCAGGGTCGGCGAGCAGGTGTTCGACACGCGACTCTCGATCGCCGACGACCCGCTCGCGGCGGGGGGACCGGCGTCACGCCCACTCGACGATGAGTGCGTCGCGTCGGCCAGGACGGCGCTGGTGGAGCGAGGCGTGGTCCGCGGTTTCGTCTACGACCTCGAAACGGCCGCGCGCGCCAAATCGCGAAGCACCGGGAACGGGCGGCGGGGAATCTTTGGAAAGCCGCAGGTTCGGTACACGAACCTTGTCGTCGGGTCCGGACCCAATGCTGTAGGGGCGCAGCATGCTGCGCCCCTACAATTGGGCGGCGGGTTGCTTGACGGTATCCAGGACGGACTGATCGTCGACGACCTGATCGGAGTGGGGCAGGGCAACGTGATCGGCGGCGGCTTCAGCCATCCGGTGGGGCTCGCGTACCGGGTGCAGCGCGGAGAGGTCACCGGCCGCGTGAAGGATGCCGCAGTGGCGGGAAACGTCTACGACTTGCTGAAACAGATCGGTGGATTCGGGAGCGACGGTCGCTGGCTGGGCTCACGCTGGTCGCCGTCCCTGCGTCTCGACGGGGTCAGCGTGGCGCGCCGCTGAGCGCCTCTTCGTAGGTTCGTCCCTCCGTCATCCCCTCATACACGCGCTGCAGTACCTCCGGCGTTGCGGACAAGAAGCGACAGCGCGCGTCACCACGACTCCGACACTCGACCTCCATCACCGACACCGACTCGTCCGAGAGCCGTCCCAGGAAGTCGGCGAGCATGCCGGCCGAAAAAAAGCACATGGGCGTCTGCGCTGTCCCGGGCTCCGCTTCGGCCCAATCACTCGAGTCCAGCGCGAGGGCGCCCGCGCCCACCGGGCTCATCGTCACCGTGCCCCAACCTCCGCTCCTGAAGAACTCGGAGAGCGTTTCGCCGAGCAGGTCGGCATCGAGGTCCGTCGGGTTGTTCACTGCCGCGAAGGCCTGATACAGCCCTTCGCCCGCGGCGTACCCGGCTTCCTGGAGGACGGCGATGGCCTGATCGGGGGTGCGGCTCATGAGGCTGGCGTGAAGCTGGCGGACGACCGGGGCTGTCATATGGGACGCCAACTTAGGCTTTCAGACGTAGGCGGCGCAAGAGTTCCGCCTCGTCGATCTGCTCGATGCCGAGTGCCTTGGCCTTCTCCGCCTTCGACCCGGCGTCGGCACCGACGACGACCGCCGTGGTCTTCGTCGACACGCTGTCAGTCACGTGCCCGCCGGCTGCCTCGATCTTCTCCTTCGCCTGGGGGCGGGACAGCGTCGGGAGGGTCCCGGTGATGACATACGTCTGCCCCGCAAGCGGACCACCGCTCGAGGCGGCGATGGGCTCCATCATCGTGAGCCCCTGCTTCTCGAGCCGCTCGATGAGCTTGCGATTCCGCGGCTCCGCGAAGAATCCGGCCACCGCTTCCGCGATGGCGGGTCCGATGCCGCGGATCTCGTTGATCGCGTCGGCCGATGCCCTCGCCAGGGCTTTCATGTTGCCGAAGTGACGGGCGAGGAGCTTGGCACCCTGGGCACCGACGTGTCGGATCCCGAGCGCGAACAGGAGGACCGAAAGCGGTTGTTTCTTGGACGCCTGGATGGCGTCGACCAGCTGCTGCGCCGATTTCTCGGCGAATCCGTCCAGCGTGAGCAGCTGCATGGTGGTGAGCTCGTACAGGTCCGCCACATCGGCGATGAGCTTGGCGTCGAGCAGCGCCCCGACACGCTCGTAGCCGAGGCCGCGGATATCCATGGCGCCGCGGGCCGCGAAATGGACGATGCCTTCCTTCACCCGGGCCGGGCACGACACGTTGGGGCAGTAGGTCATCACCTCGTCCTGCGGGTGCTCGACCTTCGAGCCGCAGCTTGGGCACTTCTCCGGCATCCGGAACTTCTTCTCCTCTCCCGTGCGCCGGTCGCGGACGGGCCCGAGGACCTGCGGGATCACCTCCCCGGCGCGGGTCACCTCGACCCAATCGCCGATCCGGATGTCTTTCGCTTCGATGAGGTCGGCGTTGTGGAGCGTCGCGGTGGAAACCGTCACGCCGCCGATCTCCACGGGCTCGAGCACGGCGTAGGGGTTGAGGGCGCCGGTGCGGCCCACGTTGATGCGAATGTCGAGGAGCCGGGTGATCTGCACCTCGGGCGCGAACTTGCGGGCGATCGCCCAGCGGGGCTCACGTTGGCCGCCTCGCGTCCCCAGCTCGGCGTGCAGCGCCAGCTTGTCCACCTTGACCACGACGCCGTCCGCTCCGTAGTCGAGACTGGGAATCAGCTGCTCGAGTTTGGCAATCTCTTTGTGGGCCCGCTCGAGTTCGGCGACGAGCGCGTGGTTCGGCTCGACCGGGAACCCCCAGCCACTCAGGGTCTCGAGCAAGTCGTGCTGCGTCGTGACCGGGACCTTCTGGGCAGGCGCTTCCACGTGAAAGCAGAAGACGCGCAAGCCGCGGGCGCGAGTGATCTTGGGATCGAGCTGTCGCAGCGCGCCGGCGGCGGCGTTGCGCGGGTTTGCGAACAGTGGTTCGCCCGCTTTCTCGCGCTCGGTGTTTACCCGCTCGAATTGCGTCTTGGAGAGGTACACCTCGCCGCGCACTTCCATCTTCTTGGGCCAGCCCTTCCCCTGGAGACGCAGCGGAAGGTCGAGGACGGTGCGCAGGTTCGCGGTGACGTCTTCGCCGATGATCCCGTTGCCACGCGTGGCGCCCGTGACGAGCACGCCCGCCTCGTAGGTGAGACTCACCGCCGCGCCGTCGATCTTCACCTCGAGCGTGTAGCCGGCCTCTTTCACATCGGGGACCAGCCGCGCGTTGCGATCCTCCCACTCCTGCAGCTCCCCTTCCGTGAACGCGTTGGCGAGGGAGAGCATCGGGACGAGATGGCGGTGCTTCTTGAACGCGGACGCCGGCTCGGCTCCGACGCGGAGCGTCGGCGAGTCGGGAGTGCGAAGTTCGGGATGCTTGGTTTCGAGGTCCTGGAGCTCGCGGAAGAGCCGGTCGTACTCGGCGTCCGACATCTCCGGCTTGTCGAGGACGTAGTAGGCGTGGTTCGCCCGCTCGAGGATCCGCCGCAGCTCGGCGGCCCGTGCCGCCGCGCCTTTCACCGCCCCTTGGCTTCTTCCTGGATCACCGCCATCGCGACACCAACCAGGCGATCGATTTCCTCTGTGCTGGCTTTGGGGAGGAGCGCCTCACCCCAGGCGCCCTCACGCTGGCCAAAGGTGTCGAGCAGACGGCGAAGGAAGGCGAACAGCGCGACACGCTCCAGCTCCATGCGCTGAAGCTGATTCCCGGTCTCTTCCTGACGCTGGGCGAGGCGCTCGAAGCGATGCGCGTTCCGAAGGGCCTGAGCCGTGAGCGACGCGACCACCTGGACGAACCGCACATCGGCGTCCGAGAAGGTGGGGCCGTCGCGGAACGTGCGCAGGAAAATCGCGCCGATGGCCACCGACCGCCACGTGATCGGCACCACCGTGATCGACTTCACGCGGCGGTTGATCATCTCGCCTTTCACATGTTTCAAACTGGGATCGTTGGCGGCGTCGGGGATGAAGACCGTCTCGCCGCTCTGCATCGCGCGCTTCAGCTCGGGGTAGCGCTCCAGGTCCACGACGTAGTTGCGGATCGTGGGATCCTCGTACGACGCGACGAGGCGCACCGACTTTCCGCCCTTTTCGCCGAGAAAGATCGAACAGCGATCGAGCCCGAAGGCCTCCCCCAGCTTGCGCGCGATCGCCTGCAGGATGTCGATGAAGTGGAGCGAGCCCGACACCTCCTTCAGGATCTCGATGACGGCCAGGAGGTGTTTGCGTTCGTGCTCCAGCTCGGCGATTCGCGCGGCGAGGCGCTCGCCTTCCGCGTTGGTCAGAGCCGAGGAGATGGTCATGACTCAAATATAGACGTCAAGTTGCTGGCTGGCAGCCAGCAGGATAGCTTCGGTCATCATGCGCCCATTCGCAATCGGCATCGTCGCCGCCGTCATCGCACTTCCTTCCCTGCACGCGCAATCGCCGTCCCCCGCCGGGCCCATCGGCCGCTACGACGTGGTCCCGGAGCTTCCCGGGACGGGGCGCGCGCCGAATGTCGAGGCCACCGCGGCGCGCCGCCGCGCGCTGCTGCTGCGTATCGGCCACGGCGCCGTGCTGATTCCCGCCGGGCACGAGCGCGATTTGGAGAAGGACTACGTGCAGGACAACGACTTCCGGCAGTGGAACACGTTCTTCTACTTCACCGAGCTCGAGACGCAGGACGCCTGGCTGCTGATGACGGCGCGCGGCCCCGACTCGCTGGAAACGGTGCTGTTCCTGCCGTCGCGCGATCCCAGCCAGGAACGCTGGACGGGGCTGCGCCTCGGCCCCGACGGGCCGGCCGCGCGGCTCTCGGGGATCCAGACCGTCCTCCCGATCGACTCGCTCGACCGGCGGCTCCTGACCGCGCGATTCAGAAGCGGCGGGCCCATCTACGTGCCGCTCGACCAGAACACCCGCACCGACAGCCGCATCCTCGACCTGACGTTCGGGGGCGCCGACGTGCAGAACCTGAATCCGCTGACCGACTCGATGCGCGCCGTAAAGGACGCCGATGAGGTCGCACGCTTGCGGGTTGCGGTGAATATCAGCGTCGCGGGGCACATCGCCGCGATGCAGGCCGCCCGCCCCGGCATGTACGAGTACGAGCTGGAAGCGGCGCTCGAGGACGGGTTCCGTCGCAACGGCGCCGATCGCCTCGGCTATCCGTCGATCGTGGGTAGCGGCCCGAACACGACCACCCTCCATTACGACGTGAACCGGCGCCGCACCGAGGACGGCGATCTCGTGGTCATCGATGCCGCGGCGGAATGGGGTCAGTACACCGCCGACGTGACGCGCACCTTCCCGGTGAACGGCAAGTTCACGCCCCGTCAGAAAGCGGTCTACGATCTGGTGCTCGGGGCGCAGCAGGCGGCGTTCGATGCCGTGCGCCCAGGGATCACGATGCGGGAGCTCGAGGACATCGCGCGCCGCTACATGCGCGACCACTCGGGGAAGTTGTGCGGGGACAAGACGTGCGACGACCGCGAGATCTTCAACCACGGCCTGGGACATCCCATCGGCATGGACGTACACGATGTGGGGATCCGGCGGCCCCTCCAGCCAGGCACCGTGATTACGCTCGAACCGGGGATCTACCTTGTTGGGGAGAAGCTGGGCGTGCGCATCGAGGACGACGTGCTCGTCACCGCCACCGGCGGTGAGTGGCTCTCGGGGGGCGCTCCGCGCACCACCGACGCCATCGAGCGCCTAATGCGCGCCGGACGGGTCGGGCGCTAGGTCTCGTCCTTCTCGTTCTTGATGTCCGCGAGCAGCGCCGCGGCGTCTTCTTTGTACTGTGCGTCGAGCACGTCACGGATCGGCAGGGTGGGGATGATGGCGAGCTGCTCGCGCGCCTTGCTGTATCGTCCGAGGTCGGTGTAGACCTCGGCGAGCTCGAGTCGATGGTAGATGTGCTGCGGACTCAGGGCGACGGCCCGCTCCAGATGCATCACGGCATCGTCCCAGTTGGCGACGCTCATGAACCCGCCGCCGAACAGTGCCTTGGCGAAGAAGCGTTGAATCCCCGAGAGGCGCTTGACTTCCGCGTTCCAGGCCCCCAGAACGTGATGGGCGCCGTCGTGATTCGGGTTGAGTGCGACGGCCCGGCTGGCTTCGTCGTAGATCAGCTTGGCGAAGCGGACGCGTTCTTTGCTGCCCTTGGTCCGCGACAGCCGGCCGAGCACCATGGCGAGCGCGTAATGCCCCTCCGCGTCCATCGAGTCGGCGCGGATGGCGCGCTCCGCGAATCCCCGGCCGACGGTGTACAGGCTGTCCCGGCGTTTCTTGAGGGAATCGGCGGTGCCCTCGATCTGTTTGGCGATGTCGGCGATCGCGCGGGCCGCCTTCCAATTGGCCTCGTAGTTTGCCGAATCGAGGGCGAGCGCGGCCTGGAAGTGTCGCAGCGCGACGTCCGGTTGGAGCGCGGTCGTGGCGCTATCGCCCAGCTTGATGTGCCCGGCAGCGTTCTGGCCGGCGAGCGGCGAGGCTAAAACCGCGAGCGCCACGAGCGGGGCGAGGAGACGCATGGGCTACTCCCGGTTGGAGGTGGGGGCTGAATGATCGTTGTACCCCTGATCGAGCGCAAGCGCGACGGCGGTACGCTCACGCCGGAGGAGTGGTCGGCCATCGTGGCGGAGTACACGGCCGGCCGCCTCCCCGACTATCAGATGTCGGCGTTGCTCATGGCCTCGTACCTGCGTGGCCTGGAGCGCACCGAGCTCGCCGCGCTCACCGACGCCATGCTCGCCTCGGGCCAGCGCCTCAGCTTCGACGGCTGGGCCACGCCCCGCATCGACAAGCATTCGACCGGCGGCGTGGGCGACAAGGTCTCGCTCGTGCTGGGTCCGCTCGTCGCCGCGTGCGGAGTGGCGGTCCCCATGATGTCGGGCCGCGGGTTGGGTCACACCGGCGGCACCCTCGACAAGCTCGAAGCGATTCCGGGATTCCGCACGAATCTCTCGCTCGCCGAGGCGAAAGCGCAGGTGCAGAAGCTCGGCTGCGTGCTGATCGGACAGACCGCGGAGATCGCGCCCGCCGACCGCATGCTGTATGCGCTGCGGGATGTCACGGCGACCGTGGAATCGATCCCGCTGATCGCGGCGAGCATCATGTCCAAGAAGCTCGCCGAAGGGCTCAATGGACTCGTGCTGGATGTGAAGCGCGGCAGCGGCGCGTTCCTCCCGAAGCTCGAGCAAGGCCTCGAGCTGGCGAAGACGATGATCGCGCTGGGAGAAGACCGCGGCTGTCCCACCGTGGCCTTGCTCACCGCGATGGATCGACCCCTCGGTCGTGCCTGCGGCAACGTGCTCGAGACCGAGGAAGCGATTCTCGCGTTGCGGGGCGAGGGACCGACCGATCTACTCGAGGTGACATACGCCCTGGGCGTCGAGATGCTCCTCGCGGCGGGCATCGAGACGAACACGAAGAAGGCGCGCAAGAAGCTCGAGACCGCCATCGACTCGGGGCTCGCGGCGGAGAAATTCGAGCAGATCATCGAAGCGCAGGGCGGAAACCCCAAGTGCGTCGAAGACCCCGCTGTACTGCCGCAGGCCCTCGCCGTGGAAGTCTACGCCGCGGCGCGCACCGGGGTCGTGCAGCGCGTCGAGCCGCGCACCATCGGCCGCGCCATCACCGCGCTCGGCGGCGGCCGCCGCACGGTGGACGATCCGATTGATCCGACTGTGGGATTCGTGATCACGGTGAAGCCGGGGGACAAAGTGCTGGAGGGCGAGCCGATCGCGTCGGTGTTCGCCAAGGATGCCGACGGCGTGCGCACCGGGTTCGAGGCGCTTGCCGCGGCGATCGTGATCGGGGACAAGCTGACGGAGAAGGCGTTGCCGCTCGTGTCACACCGGGTGACGCGGGCGGGAGTCGAGGAGCTCAGTCCGCCACCCGCTCCAGCATCTCGCGCAGCTCCTCGAGGTTGAACGGCTTCTTGAGCACGGGCCGCTCCGAACGCTGCAGGCGGTCCCGGGTCTGCGCGGAGACGGAGTCGCCGGTCGTGAACACGACGTGCCGCTCGCGGCCGCGGCCTTCCTGCAGCAGCTCGTCGAACAGATCGAAGCCTGTGTGCGCTTCGTCGAGGTGTACGTCGACGAGCAGCGCGTCGTAGCGGCTGGCGGGCTCGCGCAGGGTGGCGAGCGCTTGTTGCAGGTCTCCCACCGCCCGCACCTCGTGTCCGAGGCGCTGCGCCATCAACGTCATCCCGCGTCCCACGCTGACCTCGTCTTCCACGATGAGCACCGAGAGCCGCCGCCCGGCGGCCCGGAAGCCCATGCGCGGCTCGGGCTCCTTCACCGCGACGTCGGCGGGGAGCTCCGCGGTGAAGCGGGCGCCGCCCCCTTCGACGTTTTGCAACCAGAGGCGCCCCCCCAACGCCTTCACGAGGCCGAGGCTGATGGTGAGGCCGAGTCCGGTGCCTTTGTCGCCCTTGGTCGTGAAGAACGGCTCGAACACGCGGTCCAGCGCCTCCTGCGTGAGGCCGGGCCCCGTGTCGTCGACGGTGAAGTTGATGTGCCCGTTCGTGCGGGTCGCCCGGATGTCGATCGTGCCCGGACGCTCGGTAGCCTCGATCGCGTCCGCGGCGTTCACGACCGCGTTGAGCACCACCTGCTGCAGCTCCTGCGGATCGCCGATCACCGCGGGCAGGTCGCTCGGCATCGTCACGACGGCTTTGACGCGGGCGCGCTTCAGCGCGCTGCGTTGCAGCGCGAGCACCCGCTCCACCACGTCCTGCAGGTCGACCGGCTCGTGCACGCGGGGGCGCTGGCGGGCGAAATCGAGCAGCGTCTGGACGACGCGCCCCGCGCGGATCGCCTCGGCGTGGATGATGTTGGTGCTTTCCTTGAGGTGCACGTCCTTCGCGTCGACGGTGAGGAGCTCGGCGAACGCCGCGATCGCCGCCAGCGGGTTGTTCAGCTCGTGCGCCACGCCGGACACCAGTGCCCCGAGCTGCGACAGGCGGTCCGCCTGGACCAGCTTGCGCTGCAGCAAGACTTCGCGCGACACATCCACCGCGAGGAGCAGCAGGCGCGGGATCTCCTCAGGATGGTCCCGATCCACGTTCTCGATCACCGCTTCGATTTCACGCGTCGCCTCGAGCCCTCCCTCGATCGACATGCGGATCCGCTGTGGCTGCCGCAGCGCGTCGCGCAGGGCGTTGGCGACTTGGGCGCGTTCCGAGGCGGGCGTCCAGTCGCCGAGCTGGCGGCCGCGGAGGGCGTCGCTCTGGTTGGCGCCGAGCAGCTCCGTGGCTTGCGGGTTCGCCTCGAGAATCTGGCCATCGAGGCTCAGCACCAGCGCCGGGCTCGGCAGGGCATCGAACAGCTGGCGATAGAAACGCCGCTCGTGCTCGAACGCGGTGAGGATGTGCCCCGCCTGCGATTCGGGGCTCAACTCGGCGCGCATCTCGCGAAACACGAGGAACAGGTGATTACGCGGTCCGCGCGTCACGTGCGTCTCGAACACCTTGCCCTTGAACTCGGTCGCGCGCGCGGGCGTGAGGTAGACGCGTGGACGGCCGTCGAACATCACCTCTTGGAGGATATGCTCGACGTGCGTCCCCTTCGCCGTCGGGAACGCCACCCAGAACCCCTTGCCGAGGACGCGGTCGGCGGGGATTCCGGCGATGCGGGCGGCGGGCGCGCTCCACTCGACGATCGTCCAATCGGGGGCGATCGCGACCACGCCAACATCGAGGTTATCCAGCAGTATGCGTGTATCCATCCGTCACCATTCCCATGGAAACACAAAGCCCCGTCGGCCGATCGCGGGCGCAACGGGGCCAGGCTGCTTTGGTTGTGTTGTTGCTTGGAATACAGAATGGAAACGGTGGGGTTCCGCTGTCAACCGTTGCGGTCACGCGACACGTGACCGTCATCACGTTTCTAGATCGGCGGCTTTTGTACTCCGGGGCCCCAATCGCGCACGGTGTGCTCGTCGGGAGCCTCTTGGACGTCGCGCTCGGCCTGCTCCAACTCAGCCTCGTCCTCCACTTCGGCGCGTCGTACCGGAGTGTGAGGGGCGGTTGATGCCGACGGCCAGAAGAACCAGGCGAGAAGACCGAGCAACACTGCGACGACGACGATGACGCCCGTCATTAGATGTCCAGGTTGCGTACGAACTTCGCGTTTTCTTCGATGAACCTGCGGCGCGGCTCCACTTCGTCGCCCATCAACGTCTCGAATAGATGCGACGCTTCGATCGCGTCCTCCATCGTCACCTTGAGGAGCGTGCGCTTGCTGGGATCCATCGTCGTGTCGCGCAGCTGGTCGGGGTTCATTTCGCCCAGGCCCTTGTAGCGCTGCACGCCGACGGAGCTCCGCCCCGCCGGCGCGCCGGGCCCGCCCTCGCCCCCGTTCGACGACAGGCGCTTCACATACGCGTCGCGCTCTTTCTCGTCGTAGGCGTAGAACTCTTCCTTGCCTTTCGCGACGCGGAAGAGCGGCGGCTGCGCAATGTAGATGTAGCCGGCGTCGATCAGCTGCTTCATCTCCTTATAGAAGAAGGTGAGCAGCAACGTCCGGATGTGGGCGCCGTCCACGTCGGCATCGGTCATGATGATGATCTTGTGATAGCGGGCCTCTTCGACCTTGAAGTCCTCGCCCACGCCGGTGCCGATGGCCGTGATGATGGTACGGATTTCCTCGTTCGAGAGGATCTTGTCGATCCGCGCTTTCTGCACGTTGAGGATCTTGCCACGCAGCGGCAGGATCGCCTGGTAGCTGCGGTCGCGTCCCATCTTGGCCGATCCACCCGCCGAATCGCCTTCGACGAGATAGACCTCGCACAGCTTGGGGTCAGTGAGCGAGCAGTCGGCCAGCTTGCCGGGGAGGATGCCGGAGTCGAGGCCGCTCTTCTTGCGCACCAGCTCGCGCGCTTTGCGCGCCGCTTCGCGCGCCCGCGCCGCGCTCAAGGCTTTCGCGATGATGGCGCGCGCCACGCTCGGCGTCTTGTCGAAGAAATCGCCGAGCGCCTCGTTCACCACACTCTTCACGATTCCCTCGACCTCGGAATTGCCGAGCTTGGTCTTGGTCTGACCCTCGAACTGCGGGTTCTTCACTTTGGCGTGGAGGACGCAGTTCAAGCCCTCGCGCACGTCATCTCCCGAGAGCGTGAACTCTTCCTTCTTGAGGAGCCCGTCCTTCTTGGCCCACTCGTTGATGGTGCGGGTCAACGCCGACTTGAAACCGGTCAGGTGGGTCCCGCCCTCGTGCGTATTGATGTTGTTGACGAACGTGAATGTGTTCTCGCTGTACTGGTCGTCGTACTGGACAGCCCCCTCGACCTCCACACCCTCGCGGGTCGCCTCGAAGGTGATCGGTTTCGGATGCAGGGCCCGCCGGTTCCCGATGACCCACTTCACGAACTCGGCGAGGCCGCCCTTGTAGTGGAACGCCTCTTCGCGGGTCCGACCCTTGCGCTCGTCCTTGAGCGTGATCGTCAGGCCCTTATTGAGAAAGGCGAGCTCGCGCAGCCGGTTCGCGATCGTGGCGTAATCGAACTGCGTCTCGGTGAAGATCTTGTCGTCGGGCTTGAACCACACGGTCGTGCCCGTCGCCTTCGCCTTGCCCACCACCTCGAGCTTCTTCGTAGTCTCGCCGCGCTCGAACGCCATGTGGTGCCGCTTGCCGTCGCGGTCGACCCACACCTCGAGCTTCTCCGACAGCGCATTCACGACCGAGACGCCCACACCGTGGAGCCCGCCGGACACCTTGTAACTGCTCTTGTCAAACTTGCCGCCGGCGTGCAGCACGGTGAGCGCGACTTCCACGCCGGGCTTTTTCTCCGTTTTGTGGATGTCGACGGGGATGCCGCGACCGTTGTCGATCACGGTGACCGCGTTGTCGGCGTGGATCGTGACCGAGATATCCGTGGCGAAGCCCGCAAGTGCCTCGTCGACCGAGTTGTCGACCACCTCGTATACGAGATGGTGCAACCCGCGGGCGGAGACCGACCCGATGTACATCGCGGGGCGCCGCCGCACCGCTTCGAGACCCTTCAGAACCTGGATCGAATCGGCTTGATAACCGCCGTTTCCCTTATCCTTCGGAGCAGGCGCCGATTTATTCTTCTTGGGCATGCGTTCCTAGCGTGTGAGAAGCCAACGTATCGTCGAGATGCGTCCCGAACCGCGGCCCGCGTTCACGCGCGCCATGATCTCGGGCGCCATCAATTGCAGCTCGTTCATCCAGGAGCTCGTCGTGACCCGCACGAACAAGACGCCATCGGGTGTGACGCTCTCGGGCGTCGCGACGGCGGCGATCAGTGGCCCCACGAGGCCGGGCCAATCGGGGATCACCTGTGCCTGCGCCACCCGCTTGGCCAGCCCAGCACGGGTCAGGTAGCCGCTCAGCGCCTCGCCGACCGCGACGGGCTTGCCGCGTTTGGGGCGATCCATCCGATCACTTCGATCACTCATGGGAAGGACTGAAAGATACCCCGAAGTCATTGTCCGGTCAACACTTACTAAGTCTATGGGACTACGGCACGACCACGACGTTCGTGTCCCGAGTCACCTGAAATCCGGCGATGTCGCGTGCCCGGATCTGGATCGGAAGCACCGTATTCGGAGATTTGCCGGGGCCGATGAGGAACCGGAACGTGGTGCTGAATACCCGGTCGAACCCGCCGTCTTCACCCGCCACCACGGAGTCCACCGACACCCACACCGAGTCGAGCCCGTCGGTGTCCTCGGCTCGTACCGTGCCCGACACCGTGTCGGGAGGCGTCGGCGGGTTGTTCGAGCGAACCGTGGTGCGGGTCAACGTGAACGTGAGCAGCGGCGGACCGGGCCGCGGCCGCTCCTCGAGGCACGACGCGGCGAGCAGCACGAGGGTCAGCGCCCCTGAAACTTGGCGGATCGCTTTTCGAGGAATGCGGTCAGTCCTTCCTTCATGTCCTGCGTGGCGGCCAACAAGCCGAAGTGGTTCGCCTCGAGCAGCAGGCCCTCATCGAGCGTCATCTCGAGCCCCTGGTCGACGGCTTCGAGCGCGAGCCGCACCGCCAGGGGTCCCATCGTCAGAATACCCCGGAGCAATTGCTCGGATGTCGCCAGCAGCTCCGCGGCGGGCACCACCTTGTTGACGAGGCCGATGCGGTATGCCTCCTGGGCGTCGATCATCTCCCCCGTGAGGATGAGCTGCAGCGCCACGCCCTTGCCGACGAGACGGGGCAGGCGCTGGGTACCGCCGTAGCCGGGTGCGATGCCCAGCTTCACCTCCGGCTGACCGAACTTGGCGTGCTCGCTCGCGATGCGAATGTGGCACGCCATCGCCAGCTCGCAGCCACCGCCGAGCGCGAAGCCGTTGATCGCGGCGACGACCGGCTTACCGCACGTTTCGAGGCGGCGCAGCACCGCCTGGCCGCGTTGTGCGCGCGCCTTGCCGTCGAAGGGCCCCTGCTTGGCGAGATCGGCGATGTCGGCCCCGGCTACGAAGGCCTTGGGGCCGGCGCCGGTGAGTAGCGCGCCCTGGATCCCGTCTTCGGTCGCGATGCGCTCGGCGGCGAGGCCCAACTCGGCCATCACCTGATCGTTCAACGCGTTGAGCTTGTCGGGGCGGTTGATCGTGACGAACGCGATGCGGTCGCGAATCTCGAAGAGCAGGGTCTGGTAGGTCATGAGGCTCAATGCTACGTTCGGCGGCGTGAGCGTACAAGCCATCTCGTGGACTCCTTCGGGCGCGGTGCGTGTCCTCGACCAACGCGCCCTGCCCGGCGCGCAGATCGAGCGCGATCTGGAGAGTGCCGAAGCGGTCGCCGACGCGATCCGCCACCTCGAGGTGCGCGGTGCGCCGCTCATCGGGATCGCGGCGGCGATGGGGCTGGTCGCGGGCACGCGGGAGCTGCGTGGCGGCGCGCGCGAAGCGTTCCTGGGGCGCCTGGCGCGGCTCGTCGACGTGCTCGCCGGGGCCCGTCCCACGGCAGTGAACCTGCGCTGGGCGCTCGACCGGATGGCGCGAGTCGCGACGAGGGCGCCCGGAGACGGCTCGGCAATTTGGGAGCGACTCCACGCCGAGGCGACGGCGATCCTCGAGGAAGACCGCGCGATGTGTCGCCGCATCGGTGAGTATGGGCTGCCGCTCGTTCCGGACGGCGCCAATGTCCTGACGCATTGCAACACCGGGGCCCTCGCGACGGGCGGCATCGGTACCGCTCTCGCCCCGATCTATCTCGCGCACGATGCAGGGCGCAAAGTGCACGTGTACGTGGATGAGACGCGGCCGGTGTTGCAAGGCGCCCGGCTCACGGCGTGGGAGCTGATGCACGAGGGCATTCCGTGCACTGTAATCCCCGACAGTGCGGCCGGTGTCTTAATGCGTCAGGCGAAAGTCGATGTGGTGCTGGTGGGTGTGGACCGGATCTGCGCCAATGGCGACTTCGCCAACAAGATCGGGACGTACGGCCTCGCCGTGCTCGCCCGCCACCACGGCGTGCCGTTCTACGCGGCTGGCCCATGGTCGAGCGTTGACCCCAGCCTCGCGGATGGAGACGCGATTCCCATCGAGCAACGCCCTGCGGACGAGGTGACGACGATCGCCGGACGCTCGATCGCGCCCCCCGGTGCGGCGGCGCTGAACTACGCGTTCGACGTGACGCCGGCTCGTTACGTCACCGCGTATCTCACGGATCGCGGCTTGGTCCAGCCGCCGTTCACGGCCGATCCGGCTCCTTAGTGGGGAATGGTGGTATACTTAGGCCATGAACGCCGGTACGAAGTTCGCAATGGGCGCGGTCTTGATCGTCGGCTCCGTGGGGTACCTCATGGCGTCGGGGATCAAGGCGACCGGCCAGTACTTCCTCACGCCGAGTGAGCTCGCGCAGCGGGCCTCCGCCGACCCATCCTTTTACAACTTGGGGCTCAAGGTAGGGGCGCGGGTCGTACCGGGCACCGTCGAGAGAGAAACCGCGAGTCAGATTCTCCGCTTCCACATCACCGACGGCACCGTCAGCTATCCCGTCATCTTCAAGGGCCTTCCGCCCGACACGTTTACCGACTCGGTGGAGGTCGTGGTTGAGGGCCGGCTGCAAAAGGACGGCGTAATCCACGCGACCGACGTGCTCGCGAAGTGCGGGTCGCGCTACGAAGCTGTACCCAAGGCCTAAATGACGTTGCTCGGCCATCTCTCCCTCTGGCTCGCGTTTCTCGTGGGCCTGTGGGGAGCGATCACCGGTTTCGCTGGGGGTCTCCAGGACCGGGCCGATCTGCAACAGAGCGCGCGGCGCGCGGTGTTCGCGATGTTCGCCGCCCTCGCGCTCGCGACGATCTGTCTCGAGATCGCGATCTTCCGCCACGACTTCAACGTCGCATACGTCGCCGCCCGCACCAGCCGCAACCTTCCCACGTTCTATCTCTGGTCCGCACTATACTCGGGTCAGCAGGGGAGCCTGCTGTTTTGGGCGACGGTCCTCAGTCTGTTCGCGACACTCGCGCAGGTGCTCACGGGTGCACGCCACCGCGCCTACCTGCCGTTCGTCGCCGCGGTGACGTGCCTCGTCGCGACGTTCTTCGTGACGGTGATGCTGTTCGCGGCGAATCCGTTCGAGCGGCTCGCGTTTACGCCCGTGGACGGGCAGGGGATGAACCCGCAGCTGCAGAACCCGGGGATGGTATTCCACCCGCCGATGCTCTACCTCGGCTACATCTCGATCACGATTCCGTTTGCGTTCGCGATCGCCGCGCTCCTATCGAAGAAGCTCGACGGCGATTGGCTGGTGGCGATCCGCAAGTGGACGCTCGTGTCGTGGCTGTTCCTGTCGGTCGGGCTGCTCATCGGGATGTGGTGGGCGTACGTGGAGCTCGGCTGGGGCGGATACTGGTCCTGGGACCCCGTGGAGAACGCCGCACTCCTGCCATGGCTCGTGATGACCGCGTTCCTGCACTCCGTCATGGTTCAAGAGAAGCGGGGCATGCTGAAGAAGTGGAACCTCGCGCTGGTACTTGGCGCCTGGTTGCTCTCGATCTTCGGGACGTTTCTTACCAGGTCGGGCGTCATCGCCAGCGTGCACTCGTTTACCCAGTCCCCCGTCGGATACTTCTTCTTGGCGTTTATTCTGGTAGCCGGAATTGGGACTGCGGTGTTGTACGCGATCCGGTTGCCCTTGCTCGAGGCGGACGCGACGCTCGAATCGATGGTGAGTCGCGAAGCGAGCTTCTTCTTTAATAACCTGCTCTTAGTCGGCCTCGCGTTTTCGGTCCTGTGGGGCACGCTCTACCCGATTCTCTCCGAATGGCTGCAAGGAACCAAGGTCTCCGTCGGTCCCCCCTTTTTCAACCTGGTCAACATTCCCCTGGGCCTGCTCCTGTTGGCGCTCATGGGTATCGGTCCGCTGATCGCGTGGCGGCGTGCGTCATTCCCGAACCTGGAACGCCAGTTCGCGGTGCCGGCGGTGACCGGCGTGTTCGTCCTCCTGATCCTTCTCGTCGCGGGGATGCGCGAGCTGGGCGCACTCATGGCGATCGGGTTGGGCGGCTTCGTCACGGCGACGGTGATCCAGGAGTTCGGGCGGGGCGCGAGCGCGCGGCACCGTCAGTACGGCGAGCCTCTGGCGCTGGCCGTGCTGCGGCTCGTCGGGCGAAACCGGCGCCGCTACGGCGGATATATCGTCCACATGGGAATCGTGTTGCTCTTCATCGCGTTCTCGGGCATGGCGTTCAAGACGGAGACTCAGGCAACCCTCCGGCCTGGGGAATCGGCCACGCTGCGCAGCCCCTACGGACACCTGTACACGTTCACGCACCTGGGGATTTCACAGTACGACGCGCTCAATCGCCGCGTCACCGCGGCGCTCGTGGACATCAGCCTCGACGGTAAACCGATCGGTCGTCTCAAGACCGAGAAGCGCCAGCACGTGGACGCCCTCGGCCGCAACACGTTCGAGCCGTCAACGGAGGTCGGCATTCGCAGCGGCCTCCGCGAGGATCTCTACGTGGTGTTGGGTGGTCTCGTGAACGGGACGGAGCAGGCGGTGTACCGGTTCACGATCAATCCCCTCGTCTGGTGGGTGTGGTTCGGCGGGTACGTGTTGGTCGCCGGTGGTCTCATCGTCTTGTGGCCCGGCGGCGGCCCGCCGGCCGTGCGGCGTACGCAAGCAGGGTATGCGGTGAAACTGGAGAGTAAGGCATGACGCCACGACGCCAGGACTCCACGTTGCAAGTTGATCGGCGCCAGTTCATGACCGCTGGCGTGTCGGTCGTGCTTGGCGTCCTGGCGTCCTGGCGTCATGGCGTCGCCCAGGATTCACTCCCGGGCGCCGGTCCCGCCGGCAAAGTCGCGGATCCGGCGAGCGCTGGCCGTGCCCTCACCGCGACGACCGCCGCGGACACGGACGCCTACTACCAGGTGATCGAGAAGCAGCTCAAGTGCACCTGTGGGTGCGGGCTCGACATCTACACCTGCCGCACGACGGACTTTAACTGCACCTACAGCCCCGGCCTGCATCGCCAGGTGGTGACCCTTGCCGAGGAGGGTAAGACCGCGCAGCAGATCATCGACGCGTTCATCGGGCAATACGGGCAGCAGGTTCTGATGGCGCCTCCCAGGACTGGCTTCAACCTATTCGTAGGCTATCTGTTTCCGTCCATCGTCGTGCTCGTTGCCGCCGGATTCTTAGTCGTGGTACTGCGTCGTTGGACCCGGGTCGCCGCCGCTCCGGGCCCGACGTCGACTAGCCACGTCGATGCATCCCCCGCCGAGCTCGAGCGACTGCGCCGCGAGCTCGAGCGCCTCCCGGGCTGACGCCTTCATGCTGGAGCTGATCGTCGGAATCCTGCTCGCCACCGGCGCGACGTATTTCGTCTTGCGTCCGATTCTCCGGCCTGTGTCACCGGGCGACGTCGACCCCGGCTTTGGGGACGAGGGCGACGATCCCGACGACGATCTGAGTCCCCAGGCCGTCGCGCTGCGCGCGCTCAAGGAAATCGAGTTCGATCGCGCGACGGGGAAGCTCTCCGATGCGGACTACGATGACCTGCACGCGAAATATCAGGCAGAGGCTCTCGCAGCGTTGCGCGGTGAGGGTGCGTCGTCCGTCGGCGCACCGCGCACGGCTCACGGCGCACGTTGTCCAGTCGACGGCCCCCGTCCCGAACCCGATGCCGTCTTCTGTTCCGCCTGCGGTCGCCGTCTCGGGACGGCCCCGGGGTACTGTGCCCGCTGCGGCAGCGCGTTGGAAACGGACGCGCGTTACTGCAACCGCTGCGGATCGCGCGTCGCCGCCTAGCTCGCCGCCTGCCGCGCGCGCTGCACGTAGGCCGTAACGGCGGCGCTCTCCTTCGCGAACCGGTCCGCCAGCGATCGGGCCTGCGCGATGTCTCCGGCCTCGGCCAGCGCCTCGACTTGCTGCAACAACGTGGCGAGGCCCTTCGCGCCGATCGTCCCGGCGGACGACTTGAACGCGTGCGCCGCGCGCTTGATCGCCGTCGCCTCCCCTGATGCGAGCGCCGTGCTGAGGGCGGCAATGCGTTCGCCCGCCGACTGCACGAAGGTGTCGAGGATCGCGTCCACCGCCTCCTCGACACCTGCCGCCCGCATCTCGCGGCGAAACGCGTCGAGGTCCACCGGGGCGTCTTGCGTGGGGGCGGGTGCGGACGCGATCGCACCACCCGCTTCCAGTCTGCCTTCCACCACCGCAAACAGCTCGTGGGCCTTGAATGGCTTGGTCAGGTAATCGTTCATGCCCTGAGCCATGCACTTCTCCCGCTCACCCCCCAGGGCGTGGGCCGTCAGCGCCACGATCCTCAGATCGCGGCCCGCCTCGGTCGCCCGGATGGTACGCGTCGCTTCGAAGCCGTCCATCTCGGGCATCTGGATGTCCATCAATACGACATCGTAACGTTTGTCCGCCGCTGCTTGGGCGGCCGCGCGGCCGTCGCCCACGACGTCGACCTCGTGGCCGCGCTTGCGCAGCATCGTGGCCGCCACTTCCTGATTCACGGGGTTGTCTTCCGCCAGCAGGATGTGGAGGCGGCGGCGGGACTCCGCAATCGAGTGCTGCGTTACCACGAGCGGCGCTGCGGCGGCCATGCCGAGCACGACGCTTACCGCATCGAGGAGGTCGGTGCGCGAGGCGGGCTTGGTGAGATACCCGTTGATCCCGAGGTCCCGGCAGCGCTGGCCGTCGCCGCGCTCGCCCGCCGAGGTGAGCATCAGGAGGCGCGTGCCGGCGAGCGCGGGTGAGCCCCGCACCGTAGTCGCAAGCGCGAACCCGTCGAGGCCGGGCATCTGCTGATCGAGGATCGCCAGGTCGTAGGGCGCACCACTCGCCTGCGCGGCCTGCAGCGCCGCCAGCCCGGCGTCGCCGCTGTCCGCTTCTCCGACGTGGAGCCCCTCCGCGCCCAACACGCCGCGCACGATGCGGCGATTGGTCGCGCTGTCGTCGACCACGAGCACGCGCCTGCCGGTCAGTGTGGCGCCCGCGTCGGGCGCAGGCGTCGCGGCCGCTTCGATCGGCAGCGACACCGTGAAGGAGAACTCGGTGCCCTGACCGACCGTGCTCGCCACCGTCAAATCTCCGTCCATCAGCCGCACCAGCCGCCGCGCGATCGCCAACCCGAGCCCCGTGCCGCCGTATTTCCGCGTGGTGCTTTCGTCCGCCTGGCCGAACTCCTCGAAGATCGTCTCGAGTTTGTCGGCCGGGATCCCGATGCCGGTGTCGCGCACCGCAAAACGGAGAAGCGTGCGCCTGTCCTCGGCGCCGGCGGCATGAACGGACACCACGATCTCTCCCGTTTCGGTGAACTTGATCGCGTTCCCGACCAGGTTCGTGAGCACCTGGCGCAGACGCGTCGGGTCGCCACGCACCATCGCGGGCACGCCGCTGGCCACGTCGACGAGCACCTCGATGCGCTTTTGGCGCGCCCGGCCGGTGAGCAATCCGATCGTCGTCTCGATCAGGTGCGCCGGTCCGAAGGGAATCGCTTCGAGCCGGACCTGCTCCGCCTCGATCTTCGACAAGTCGAGAATGTCGTTGAGCAGCGTGAGCAGTGTCTCACCCGCGACCTGCACCAACGAGAGTGAGTGGCGTTGCTCGGGCGCGAGCTCGGTGTCGAGGAGCAGTTCGGTCAGGCCAAGCACCGCGTTCAACGGCGTGCGGATCTCGTGGCTCATGTTGGCGAGAAACGAGCTGCGCGTGTGCGCCAGTCGCTCGGCGGCGTCTCGAGCCTGCCGCAACGCGTCGCGGGTCGCCACCTCGGCGCCCACGTCGCGGGCGATCGTGGAGAATCCGCTGATGCGTCCCGCGGAGTCGCGCGTGACCGAGATGCTGATCGAGACGGGAACCGGCGTCCCGTCCTTGCGGAGGCGCACGGTCTCGAAGTGCTTGATATGGTCGCCGCGTCGGATCCGCTCGAGGATCGCGTCGACCTCGCCCCTGCGATCGGGCGGGGCGAGCACGCTGATGTGGCGCCCCTGGATCTCCCCCATAGCGTATCCGAACAACCGCTGCGCCGCGGCGTTCCACGTGACGACGGTGCCGTCGAGGGTCTGCCCGATAATCGCGTCTTCGGATGTTTCCACGATGCTGGCGAGCTGGGTGAGCGCGTCCTGCGCGCGGCGCCGGTCGGAAATGTCCTCGTACATGACGAAGACGTCGGCATCGGCGGTCTCTTCGACTCGGCGGGCCGAGAGCCGGACCGGTACGAGCGTGCCGCCCTTGCGGCGTCGCTCCACTTCCGCGACGACCGTATCCCCACGCCGGATGCGGCGGTCGAGCTGGCTGGCCTTGGGTATTTCTGATTTCGGCACGATCAGCGTGTTGATGTCGCGTCCCACCGCGTCCTGCACGGTGAATCCGAAGAGTCGCTCGAAGTGAGGATTGATCCCCAGCACCTGCCCCTGGCCATCCACGACGGAGATGGCCACGGGCGCGCTCGCCAGTAGACCGTCGAGGTAAGCGTGTTGGCGGGACAGGTCCTCGGTCGATACTTCCAGCAGCGTCGCGGCGCGGACCCGCTCCGCGAACGTGCGGTATGCCCGCGAGTGGATGCGGTTCATGCCCCACGCGAAGAGCACGACTAGCGCGACGGCGATGTACTGCGACCGGTCGTGGCCCGGCAGGAGCAAGATGCCGATGGGGAGCGGGGCCAGGACCGTTACCAGGAGGTACTCGAAGCTGCGCCGGTCGCCCACGAGGGTACTCGTTGCGCCCGCGACGATGCCGGCGAGCACGACGAGGATCAACGCGGCCTCGTGAAACGGGAGCTCCGGAATCGCGGCAGCGGCTCCCACGCCCCAGGCGAGGCCGATGGCCACCACGGTCAGCCGGATTCCGGCCAGAACCCCTTCATCAGAGAGCCGCTTCCGGCGCGCGCGCAGCCGCCACCAGGTGCGCAACCCGGCCGCGGCGGCGACACCGGCGATCCAGGCGATCGTTCGCTCGACGGGGAGTGAGGTCCAGATGAGCGCCGCGACCAGCAGGGCCAGGACGAGGTGGAGGAACTCCGCGAACGGTCCGCCCGCGAGGAGCTGCCCGATCGCCGCCCCTTGCACGTCGCCGGCGAGTCGCCGCTCGTGCTCGGCGGCCCGCGCGGGGTCGTCGCTCCTCATGAACGCCGAAGGGCGGGGAGGGGCGCTCATGGGCTAGTGCCGCAGGGAATCGCGCTCAAGGAGAGCTACGGGGACCAACACCCGTGGTGGCACCGGCTCGCCTCGCAGCCGCGCGGCGACGGTTTCGATCGTGCGGCGTCCGATCAGAACGGGGTTCTGGACCGCGGCGGCGACCAGCGCACCCTCGGGCGTCGCGTCGTACCCCACGACGATCATGTCCGCGCGCCCCGCCGCCTGGATGGCGGCGATCGCGCCGAGGGCGCTTTCGTCGTTCGTGCCGAACACCGCATCGATCTTCTGGCCCGTGGCCAACAAATTGTCGGTCTTCTGTTTCGCCACGTCGCGATTGCCACCGTCGACGGCCGGCGACGCCAGCACGCGGATGTTCGGGAAAGCGGTGAGGGCCTCACGGAACCCCGCGACGCGATCGCGCACGCTGCTCACGGTTGGCTGGTCCAGAATCACGACGTTGCCGCCCCCGCCGAGCCGTTGCGCGACGTAGGCGCCGAGCAGCCGTCCGCCCTGGCGGTGGTCGCTCGCGATGTGCGCCACGACCGCGCCACCGTCGCTCGCCACGTCGGCCGTGAACACGGGGATGCGGGCGCGGTTCGCCACGTCGATGGCGCTGACGATGCCGGTCGGATTGATGGGGACGATGACGATCGCATCGACGCGCTGATCGACGAAGCTGTCCACCTGCGCGGTCTGGCGCGCGACGTCCGATTCGGCCGTCACGATGCGCAGGTCGAGACCGAGGCTCTCGGCCGCCTGCTGCATCCCCAGGCCGTCGGCCTCGGTGCGCAGCGTAACACCCACTAACGGGCGATCCCCGGCGCGGTGTTTCCCGCAGCCTCCGCCCGAGACGAGGGTGAGGGCGGCGAGGAGCGACAGGAGCGGCTTACGCATGGGTACGCGGCAATGTACGCCCGCCTCTTGCTTTTCGCGACGCCGTTTCCTATCAGTCTGTCACCTGAATCGAGGAGTGGTCGTGAAAGGATTCCTGCCGCGGGTCACGCTGGTCGTAGTGCTGTTAGTGCTGATGACGTCCACGGCCGACGCGCAGCGCCGGACGCGGCGTCGCGCAATTCAGTCCTCCGGGCCGAGCTATGGCGCGCACCTCGGGTACAATTTCGATGCCGAGAGGATGCTGCTCGGCGCACAGCTCTCCTGGCCGATGACGCCGCAGCTCGATCTGTATCCGACCTTCGATTACTACTTCGTGAGCCCCGGCAGCGCGTGGGGTCTGAACTTCGACCTCAAGTATCGGCCACCGACGCGTTACGGAGCGTGGTACGTGGGGGGCGGGCTCAACCTCATGCACGCCACCGGCGGGAGCGACACGAACCTGAACCTATTCACCGGCCTCGAGGGGCGGCGCGGCCGCACGCGACCCTTCGGGGAGGCGAGGCTCATCCTGGGGAGTGGCGGCATATTCCAGATTGCGGGCGGCCTCAACTGGCGGTAGGTCAGAACTCGAAGGTCTGCATCTTCCGCAGGGCCAGTCGTAGCGGGATCACGGTGGCCGCCGCGCACAGCGCGGCGGCCACGGTGAACCACGCGATCATCTCCCCGGTCACGCCGACCGCCTGTCCGTCGAACGCGGCGCGCACGTAGGTGTAGACCGCGCGCGAAAGCGTGATCAGCACGCCCGCGAGCAGGGCGATCGTCGCCATCATGAACACGAGCCCGCCGAACGACGTCGGGATTTGCGCTGCATTCTCCGTTTCGAACTGCGGGTACAACGTCCCAAAACCGAGCGCGAGCGCGCCGATGGCGATGGTCAGGGCGCTCATCGTGGCGAGGCTCAAGACCATCATGAACGGCGAGACCTCGAGCAGGAGATTCGTGAGTCCTGTCAGGAGCAGTCCCAGCACGAGCAGCGGGATGGTCCCGACCAGGTACTTGGACCAGAGCAGGGTCTTGAGATCCAGTGGCGACGATCGCAGCAGCCACATCTGACGCCCTTCGAGCGACACCGTCGGGAAAATGAACCGCGCCGCGATCGACGCGAGCACGAAACCCGCCAGCCCGAGATTCAGGAAGGACACGAGGTTCACGTAATAGAACCCGACGGGTTCGCCGCGATGGAGCGGCAGCGCCTGAATATTGAATAGATAGACGACGATGAGCACGGCGAGCAGGATCAGCTGACTCCACTTCGTCGTGTCCCGGAAGAAGAGCCGGATGTCTTTCAGCACGAACTCGCGCTTCGCCACCGGGAGCCCCTTGAGCAGCCCGCCGATCGTCCAGCGCCAGAACCCGCCACGGATGAACCGCTCCGCGCCCTCCTGTGCCTTCGTGAATCCCTGCGCGTACATCGCGCGATGCAGCACCGCGCCGAGCGTCACGAACGCTGCCGCGGTCGTCCACAGCAGAATCAAAGGCAGCGGGTCGAAGTCGTGGCGCAGGTATCCCATGATCGCTTTCGTGGCCCATTCGCTGGGCAGGAAGGGCGACGTGGGCGTGCGCAGCACCGTGAGGAAGTCCAGCAGGTTGCGGAACCCTTCCGGGCGGGCCAGTTGCTCGGGGCGGATTATCCGGAACAACAGGATCACACCGGCGCCCGCGCCCAGGGCGATGATGGACAGCAGGTCGCGCGTGCGGCGGGCCGGAAAGATGTTGACGAGGATCAACGTGAGGGACGACCCGAGCACCGCCGGGAGCAGCAGCATCGGGACGATCGCGATGACCGCGTACACCACGAAGAGGAGTCCGCCCTTGTACACCACGCCGTAGGCCGTGAGGATCGGAACCGCCATCAGCGCGACCATCCACGACGAGTGAATCAGGGTCTCGCCGAGCTTGGCCAGATACAGGCGTAGCCAGTCTACCGGCGCCGACACGAGCAGATCGAGGTCCTTGGCGAGGAAAAAGCTCGAGAGCGCCGTGATGACGTTCGAGAGCACCAGGATCGAAATGAAAGAGAGCAGGACGAGCCCCAGGATCTTGGCAGGGATCAACGGTCCGAGTTCTTCGACGCCGCGCAGGTACTTCAGGATCTTGAACAGCACGCCGAACACGCTGGCCCAGAACAGGCCGCCGACGATCGTGAGGATGACGACTTTCCCGCTTCCTCCCTTTGCACGGTCCTCGCGCAGCCGCTGCAGAGCGGTGCGCCACTTGGGCTGCAGCACATGCCACAGCGACGGCTGTCTCACTTGCCCAGCACCTCCGCCAACTCCCTGACGTGCACGCCGCCCGTGAGCTTCAAGAACAGCTCCTCGAGGCTCGCGCTGCCGGCCTGATGCTGGCGCCGCACGTCCTCGACCGTCCCCGCGGCGACGATCTTCCCGTGCTGAACGATGGCGATCTGGTCGCACATGGCTTCGGCAACTTCCAGCGTGTGCGTGCTCATCAGGACGGTGCCGCCCTTCTGAACGAACTGGCGGAAGATGTCCTTCAACAGGCGCGCCGCCTTGGGATCGAGACCTACCATCGGCTCATCCACGACGATGCACTCGGGGCGGTGAATCAGCGCGCTCGAAATGATCAGTTTCTGCCGCATCCCGTGACTGTATGCCTCGATGAGCTCGTCTTTCCAGCTCGTCAGCTCGAACACCTCGAGCAGCTCCGCGATGCGACGCTCGACGACGTCGCCTTCTTGGCCGTACAGGCCCGCCACGAACCGGAGAAACTCGGCGCCGGTGAGCTTGTCGTAAACGAATGGCCGATCGGGGATGAACCCGAGCCGCATCTTGGCGGAAAGCGGATTCACGTGCACGTCGTCGCCGCCGAGTAACACGCGGCCCTGTGTGGGGCGCAGAATGCCGGCGATCATCCGGAGGGTCGTGGTTTTGCCGGCGCCGTTCGGGCCGAGGCAGCCGTAGAGCACGCCGCGTGGCACGTGCAGGCTGATGTCGTCCACGGCGACAAAGCTGCCGTAGAGCTTGGTCAGGTTTTCCAGACGAATCATAGGACCTCGAGCGTGAGTCGGCCGACCAGGGGGAACAGCTCCACCTGGCGTGCCAGCCCGCCGATGGCGAACCGCAAGTGCGCGGCGTCGGCCGGGAACTGGTCGAACGTCGGATCGACGGCCACCCAGTCGCCGAGATAGACCTCGGGCCAGGCGTGATAGTAGAAGCGGCCGTTCACGTAGAGCAGGCCCGACACGGTGCGCGCGGGCAGTCCGGCCGAGCGGGCCATGGCGACGTAGAGCGTGGCAAACTCGTTGCAGTCGCCACGGCGCGTCTCGAGCACTTTTTCCGCGCTGGGCACCGCGGTGGCGACCTCTCGGCGCAGGTTCGCGTGCACCCAGTGGGTCAGGAGCTCGGCGGCCCTCGCGGGGCTCTTGTCTCGTACGCCCACGACGAGGCGCGCCTGCGCCGCGATGCGCGGGTCCCAGCTCTGGATCAGCGGCTCGGGCTGCAGCCAGCGAGCCAGCGCGCTGTCGCGCGACGGCAAACGATAGCGTGTGGCGTGAGCCTGCACCGCGCTTTCCCGAACGACCTCGAGCGTGTCGCCCGTGAGCCGTTGCCGCGGACCTCCGAGCAGCTGATCGAATCCCGCCAGGTCGACGCCGGACAACCGCACACGAAAGCGCGCGAGTCCGGGCGCGGGCGGGGTCTCCCGCACGCCGGCGGCGAGCGCCGTGATGGGGACGACGTCCCCCGGATCGGGGTTCGCGCTGTTCCGCGCCACGCGCGCCGTGTCGCGCCGCCGGAAATTCTCGTACGCGATCTCGAACGCGGAGCGCTCCGTCTCGAATCCCACGGGGCTCGACGCGAGCACCGTGCGGCCCTGCGCGTCGATCCAGTTGCTCACGCGCACGCCGTGCGCCTCGTGGTCGATCCGGAAGGCGCGGACCGTGTCGAAGTGTTCGGGCCCCCACACCATCGTTGTGGAATCGAGGTCGGCGCTGTCGGCCACGACGAGCGTGGACTCGGCGACCACTCGCACCGTGACGTCTCGGGTGGCGAGGAGCAGCGGGTCGAAGAGGCGCGCCGTGTAGGACCGTCCGCGCCGCAGCTCACCCCCGAATGCGAGGCGCAGGGGCAGCAAACTGGGGAGCGTGATCGGGCCGGTGAGCGGGATGCGCGTGACCTGTGAATCGTTGTCCGACACGATCGAGACGCGGAGCAGCGTGTCGCCCATGACGCGGCCGTGTGCCGCGAACGTGCCGAGATCTCCGTCGAACGTCACGTCCACACGCTGCAGCCGGAGTGTCCGCGAGAGGAACGCGACGCTCCGGGCGGTCGTGCGGCGCAGCTTGCCGACGGCGGCGACGTCGAGGACGAACACGTCCTCCACGCGGATCGAGTCGGCGAGCGTGTCGAGGGTGGCGGACCGGAAGCCGACCTGTTGGGCGCCCAGATCGAGGCGGTAGAACATCGAGCCGGGTGGGACGGAGAGCGCCGCGTCAGCCAGACGGGCGCCGGTCGACCGGAAGAGCTCGCGCTTCACGAGCCACCCAATCGACAGCAACCAGACCGCCAGGATGCCGATGGCCCAGTGGCGGCGGGTCACATCTCTCCTGCGGCAGCGGCGCGTCGCAGCGCGGCCTCGAACACCTCGTGCTCCTCCGGCGTCTCGACGACAAAAGATATGTCGGCGGGGAACGCGGAGTTCTCGAGGTGCACGTGCAGCACCGTGGCCATGATCTCGGCCGCGTCTTCGATCGTGAGGTTGCCGGCGCCCGTGCCGATCGGAGGGACACTGAGGTGGGCGAACTGCCACTCCTGCGCCTGCTGCAGCGCCGCGCGCCAGGCGCGCGTCACGCTGCCGCGGCTCACGGGTTCGGTCTCGCTGCGGATCACGGTGTGAATCACGAATTCGGCGGGTAAGTCGCCTCCGGCGGCGGTCACGACCGCGGCGCCCACCGGCAGGTCGCGCGTGAGGCGCAGACGATCGTGAAACTCGGCGCCGCCCATCGTCTCCAGGCGGCGCAAGGCCGCGGCGGTCGGATCGAGTCGGGTCGTGGCGGGACGGACGATCGCGTCGGCTGCGAGGAACCCCACGTCGTCCACCACCACGCGAATCACCTGCCCGCGACCTCCCGCGAGCGGCGGTACATCACGGTGGCCTCGTCGGGCCGGTTCAGACGGTCGAGCACCTTGCCGATGCCGTACAGCGCCTTCGGGTTCGCGGGCTGCAGCTCGACGGCGTGCTCGAGCGCGGCCAGGGCGCCCGTGAGATCGTCCACGTGATTCAACGCATCGCCCAGGTAATACCAGGCCGCCGCGCGGCTGGCGTCCGCCTGCACGGCGCGCCTCAGGTGCTCCACGGCCCCGGCCCACAATCCCCGGCGCGTCAGCACGATGCCGAGGTTGAAGAGCGCCTCCACGTTCGTCGGGTCATCGCGAATCACGCGTTGCAGGTCGCGCTGCGCCGCGGCGTAACGTCCCGTCGCGCCCAGCACCGCGGCGCGGTTCACGAGCAGGCCGGCGTTGTTGGGGTCCGTTTCGAGCGCGCGGTCGAGCTCGGCGAGGGCCGCGTCACGGTCGCCCCTCGCGTCCAGGATCAGCGCCAGGTTGTTGCGGGCTTTCACGTGCCCAGGCTCGCGCGCCAGCAGGTCGCGATAGGACGCGGCGGCGCGATCGAGGTCGCCTCGTTCGCTGGCCTCGCGCGCCGCGATGTAGAGCGGATCGTCGGCGACCGGCGCCGCTGGTTCCGTGGCGGCCGGCGGCGGCGGTGCGGGGGCCGCGGTGGGCACCGGCGGTTCGGGCGGTGGACTCGGCGGCTCCTGGTCGAGCCTAGCGCGCGGCCCCTCGACGGGCTTCGACTCGATGCGGAGTGGCGGCGGGAGCTTGTCCCGCGCCACGTCGAGTGGCGAGGCAATCGCCCCCGTCTCCGTCAGCGACTCGGCTTCTTGAATGAGCTCCGCGGCCACGCGCGCCCGATCCTCCGACGATTGCCAACGCCGTTCGCGCCGCCGGTTCATGCGACCACCTCGTTCGTCAGCCACGACAAGTACAGATCGGGGGCCTGCTCCACCGGGAAGGCGAGCAGCTCGGGGACCTCGTAGGGATGCCGCTCGAGAACCGCGGCGCTCAACTCGTCCCATTTGGACACATCGGTCTTCAGCAACACCACGACCTCCTGCTCTTCCGTGATCGTACCTTCCCAGCGGTACACCGATGCGGCTCCCGGCAGCATCGTGCCGCACGCGACCAGTCGATCCTCGACCAGGCTGGTGACGAACGCCCGCGCATCCTCAGTGGAACCGAGGGTGGTAAGCACGAGAAGGGCGTGCGTCGGCATGGGAGGCCTAACGTAGGAAGTCAGCGTGGGATAGGCAAGAGAAGGGCGCCGGAAGACGGCGCAGGGCGGCGCAGGCTGAGGCATAGGGAGCTTTCGCCGCCCTCCGCCGTCGTCCGCCGCCCTCTGAGGATTGACCAGGGCACCGGGTGTCATCTAGGCTACGTGTCTATGTCCGGCGATGCGTTGATCGTTCGCGGTGCCCGCGAGCACAACCTCAAGAACATCAGCGTCGAGATTCCGCGCGGCACCCTCACGGTCATCACGGGACTGTCGGGGTCGGGCAAGTCGTCGCTCGCGTTCGACACGATCTACGCCGAGGGACAGCGTCGCTACGTCGAGTCCCTGTCGGCGTACGCGCGCCAATTCCTCGGCCTCATGGAAAAACCGGACGTCGACGCGATCGAGGGATTGTCGCCCGCGATCTCGATCGAGCAGAAGACCGCCGGCTCGAACCCGCGCTCCACCGTTGGGACGATCACCGAGATCTACGACTACCTGCGTCTCCTGTGGGCCCGGGCCGGGACGCCGCATTGTCCCAACGACGGCACGCCGGTCGAACGCCAGAGCGCGTCGCAGATCACCGACCTCGTGCTCGCGTGGCCCGACGGGACGAAGATCGAAGTGCTCTCGCCGCTCGTGCGGGGACGCAAGGGTGAGTTTCGTGACGTCTTCGAGGCGATGTCGAAGCAAGGGTTCGTGCGCGTCCGCGTGGACGGTGAGACGCACGATCTGTCCGCAGTCCCGAAGCTCAATCGCCGCCAGAACCACGACATCGCCGTCGTCGTCGACCGGCTCGTGGTGCGCGCCGCCGATCGCGGCCGGCTCGCCGACTCGATCGAGACGGCCCTGAAAGCCGCCGACGGCGTCGTCGAGGTCGTGCGCCAGAGCGGGAGTCCGCGCTCGACCTTGTTCTCGGAGCGCTACGCCTGTCCCAAGTGCGGCCTGTCGCTCCCCGAGCTCGAGCCGCGGCAGTTCTCGTTCAACTCGCCGTTCGGTGCCTGTCCCGAATGCTCGGGGCTGGGCACGCGGCGCGAGGTGAACGCCGATCTCGTGCTCGGCGATTCCAGTCTCTCGATTCTCGAAGGTGTGGTGCTGCCGTGGGGCGAGCCGAGTGGCTACTTGCGGAAGGTCGTGCTGCCGGCGCTGGCCAAGGCCTTCAAGTTCGATCTGAACGCGGCGTGGCGGGATCTGTCGGCACCGGTGCGCAAGGTCCTGCTCGAGGGCGCGCCGGGCAAGACGTTCACCTACCAGTACGACAGCGAGCGCTGGCACGGCTCGTACGAATCGGGATGGAAAGGTGTGCTCCACACCGTCGAGCGGCGCTATCGCGAAACGGCCTCCGACGCGATGCGCGAGCAGCTCGACCAATACATGGTGGAGCAGGCGTGCCCCGTCTGTAAGGGGAAGCGCCTGCGCCCCGAGAGCCTGTCGGTGCTGGTGGCGGGGAAAAGCATCGGCGATGTCGTCGCGTTCGCAGTCCGGGAGGCACTGGCGTTCTGTAGCGCGATTCCGCTGCGCGGGAACGGGCGCGCGGGCCTCGACCCGGAGATCGCCCGGCCGATCCTCAAGGAGGTCATCGACCGTTTGCGGTTCCTGGCCGACGTGGGCCTCGAGTATCTGACGCTCGATCGCTCGGCCGCCTCGCTCTCCGGCGGCGAAGCGCAGCGCATCCGGCTGGCGACGCAAATCGGGAGCCGCCTCGTGGGCGTGCTCTACATCCTCGACGAGCCGTCGATCGGCCTGCACCAACGCGACAACGGCCGGCTGCTCGCGACGCTCAAAGAGTTGCGCGACCTCGGCAACACCGTGCTCGTGGTCGAGCATGACGAGGAAACGATTCGCGCGGCCGACTACGTCGTAGACCTGGGGCCGCGCGCCGGACGACACGGTGGCGAGGTGATCGCATCAGGCGTCCTCGACGACGTCTTGCGCCACCGCGATTCCCTCACCGCGCGCTATCTGCGGGGGGAGCTGCGCATCGCGATCCCGCCCCGCCGGCGCACCGTGACCGAGGGCCGCGTCCTCAGGGTCGTGGGAGCGCGGCAGCACAACCTCAAGGACGTGACCGTTGAATTCCCGCTCGGATCGTTCGTCGCCGTGACGGGCGTGTCGGGATCGGGAAAGTCCACGCTCGTGACCGACATTCTGTACCAGGCGTTGGCGCGGCATTTCTACCGGGCCAAAGTGGTGCCGGGAGCGCACGATCGCCTGGAGGGGCTCGACCACATCGACAAGGTGATCGACATCGATCAGAGCCCGATCGGCCGGACCCCGCGGTCGAACCCCGCGACGTACACAGGTCTGTTCACGCCGATCCGCGAGCTGTTCACGTTCCTCCCCGAGTCGAAGCTGCGCGGGTACGGGCCCGGGCGCTTCTCCTTCAACGTGAAAGGGGGGCGCTGCGAGGCGTGTCAGGGGGACGGCTTGGTGAAGGTGGAGATGCACTTCCTGCCCGATGTCTACGTCCCGTGCGAAGTCTGCAAGGGACGGCGCTACAACCGCGAGACCCTGGAGGTACGCTATAAAGGAAAGTCGATCGCCGACGTGCTCGATCTGACGGTCGCGGACGCGCTCGACTTCTTCGAGCACCAACCGCGTATCAAGTCGAAACTCGAGCTTCTGAACGACGTAGGACTCGGATACATCCACCTCGGACAATCGGCGACGACGCTGTCGGGCGGCGAGGCGCAGCGCGTCAAGCTCGCCACCGAGCTGGCCAAACGCGACACCGGGCGGACTCTCTACATACTCGATGAGCCGACCACAGGGCTGCACTTCGAGGACGTCCGGCTGCTGCTCGACGTGCTGCACCGGCTGGTGGACAAGGGCAACACCGTCGTCGTCATCGAGCACAACCTCGATGTGGTCAAGACTGCCGATTGGGTGATCGATCTCGGGCCCGAGGGTGGGGACGCGGGTGGGCGCGTGGTGGCGGTCGGGACGCCCGAGACCGTTGCTCGCACGAAGGGGAGTCACACCGCACCGTTCCTGCGTAAGGTGTTGCAGCCAGGAGACTAGACGGTAGGTTGCACGGAGGAGGAGGGAGGATGCGCCCTGAAGAAGTCTTCCTGAGTGTCCTGGCGATGGTAGGGTTCGCGACGCTGGCGTTCCCGCTCGTGCGGGCCCTGTCGGAGCGTATCCGACCGCGCGTCGACCACGGGATCAAGGACGAGGTCGTGGGACTGCGCGACGACGTCCTGACCGAGTTGCGCGACATGCGCCGTGAGATCGCGGAGCTGGGGGAGCGGGTGGACTTCACCGAGCGGCTGCTCGCCAAGCATCGGGACGCCGGTTTCCCGAAACTCGGAGCGTAGGATGCCACCTGAAGGCATCGTCGTCATCACGCTCGCGATTGTTTTGGTGAGCGGCGTGTTGCTGCTGCCGCTGGTACGATCGCTCGCGGAGCGGATTCGGGGGCGCGCGGACGGCCCGGTGCGGGAGGAGCTGCAAACGCTGCGCGACGACGTGATGCAAGAGCTGCAACACGTGCGCCACGAAGTTGGCGAGCTGAGCGAGCGCGTGGACTTCACGGAGCGACTCTTGGCCAAGCAGCGGGAGTCGCAGCGATTGGGACGAGGTGATCAGTGAATCCTCCGGAGGCGGTGGCGGCGTTTGCGTTCTTCGGGGGCGTGTTCTGGGTGCTCCGCCCGGTGGCGGCGGCGGTGGCGAAGCGCATCGCGGGCGAGCACCGCCGGCCGGGTCTCGAGAAGGAAGACCGCGAGGAGATTCTGACCGAGCTCCAACAGGTGCGGCACGAAGTCGCGGAGCTGGCCGAGCGCATGGACTTCGCCGAGCGCATGCTGGCCAAGCCGCGAGAATAGAGGCCGAGCATGTTCAAGGGCATCGAGATCTTCTTCACGCTGGCCGCCGTCGTAGGCGGGCCGCTCTTGGCCATCATGATCGTGCCGGCCCTCGCCAAGCGGCTCTTGGGGAAGACGGCGCGTTGGCCCAACGAAACGCCGCGAGCCGAGCTGGAGGACATGCGGGAACGACTCAGCGAGCTCGACGACATGTCGCGCCGGGTCGCGGAGCTCGAGGAGCGGGTCGACTTCGCGGAGCGGTTGCTGGCGCAGCAGCGCGACGCCGCGCTCCTCAAGCCGAGGGCCTGACCGATGGAAGGCGTGCTGGCGCTGATGATCCCCATCGTCGCGGTCGGCGGGTTTTTCGCGTGGATGATCGCCCTGTCGCCAGTGGGGAAGGCGTACGCAGAGCGCGTGCGTGGTCCCAAGCGTGAGCGCGGCGATGCCGAGGGGCAGGAGGAGCTGCTCGAATCCGTGGAGCAGTTGCGTCGCGAGGTGGCGGAACTGGCGGAGCGAGTAGATTTTACGGAGCGCCTGCTGGGCCAGCAGCGGGGGGCTGAGCGGCTGGGGCCGCCCCGGCCGTGACGTTGCCCGCTGAAACGCACGACGCGGCGGCGGCGTAGGAGAAGCCATGATCCTCCAGGGCCCAGTCGCGATACCGCCGCCGACGCCGCTGCCACCCGGCGTGGACGTGAACCTGCTGATCAATCAGCTGTTTCCGCTGATCGGTGCGGTCGTGGCGTTCATCGTGGGGGGCGCGGTGCTGTACGCGTTTTTCAAGTCGGATCTCGCGGCCGCGATCGCGGAGCGGATCCGCGGCGGGCAGCGCCGCAAAGGGATCGATACGGTGGGTGACGAACCGCGGGTGGCACAGCTCGAGGAAAAGCTGGACGTGATGCACGGCCAGATTTCCGAGCTGGCCGAACGGTTAGATTTCGCGGAGCGGCTGCTCGCGCAGCAGCGCGAGCGCACATTGCGGGCGGGCGAGTAGCCCTTCCAGGAGAGCGAGAGGCGGCGCATGGGGATTTTTGATCGTCTGTCCACGCTGATCCGGTCCAACATCACGGACTTGATCTCGCGGGCCGAGAACCCGGAAAAGGTTCTCGAGCAGCTCATCATCGACATGCGGAGCCAGCTGGCGAAAGCCAAGCAGCAAGTGGCCGCCGCCATCGCCGATGAGAAGCGGCTCTCGGCGCAGGCCGAGCAGGAGAAGAAGCTCTCCGAAGATTGGGAGAAGCGCGCCGTCCTCGCCGTGCAGGAAGGGCGTGACGATCTCGCCAAGCAGGCGCTGCTGCGGCACAACGAGCACGTCCAGAACGCCGTGCAGCTGCAGGAGACGTGGATCAAGCACCGCGAAGAGACCGACAAGCTCAAGGGCTCGCTGCGCCAGCTCAACGACAAGATCGAAGAAGCCAAACGCAAGAAGAACATCCTGGTGGCGCGCCAGAAACGGGCCGAAGCGCACAAGCGCATCCAGGAGACGATGTCCTCGATCTCCGACAAGAGCGCCTTCGAGACCTTCGAGCGGATGGCGGAGCAGATCGAGCACGAGGAGCGGAAGCTCATCGCCGCCGCCGAGGTGAACGACGAGCTCTCCGGCGACAACCTGATGAAGCAGTTCCAGGGCCTCGAAGTCAAAGCCAACGCCGACGAGCAGCTGCTCGCGCTGAAGCAGAAGATGGGCCTCCTGCCCGCCGGCTCCGCGCCGGAGGCGAAGGCGCTCGGCAAGGGCGCCAAAGAGGCGGACATCGTCGAGGATGACGACGCCGAGCACAGCCGCTGACGCCAGAACCCACTCCCCCCCAGACCAGGTTGTCGAGCGCCACGTTCGTGGCGCTCTTTGTTGCGGCCCTCGTCATTTGGTTCGTCGTCGTCGTCGTCGACATTCTGCTCCTCGTCTTCATCGCGATCCTGCTCGCGGTCTATCTGTCCGCGGTCACCGATTGGCTGGAGCGGCGCTTCAAGCTGGCGCGCTGGGCGGGGCTCACGATCGCGGTGGTGGCGACGGTCGCCGCGGTCGGATTCATCGGCGTGCTCCTCGTGCCCCCAGTCATCGACCAGACCCAGGCGCTCGTAGGCGGACTCCCCGACACGCTCACCAAGATCCAGAACGTCCTCGCCGCCTGGGCGAGCCAGTATCCGGTGTTGCGGCGCACGCAGCTCGCCGACCCGTCGTCGGGACTCGTCGCCGGGATGGTGAACGACGCGACCGACTTCCTGCGTGGCTCGCTGATCGGCACCGTGCGCGGCGGGGGCAAGGCGTTCATCGAGGGAGCTAGTGTGGTAGTGATGGCCCTCTACCTGGCGCGGCAGCCGGAGTTGTATCGCGACGGCGTCATCTCGCTGATCGCGCCGCGCTACCGGCCCATCGCCGCGCGCGTATTCCAGGACATGGCCGCGACACTGCGCGCCTGGGTGGTGGGTCAGCTCATCGCGATGACGGTACTCGCCATTCTCACCGCGATCGGCCTCTTGATGCTGGGCGTGCCGTTCTGGCTCGCATTCGGCATCTTCACCGGGCTCGTCGCGGTCGTGCCGTTCTTCGGCACGCTCGTGTCGACGCTGCTGCCCGCGCTCTTCATGGTGGCGACGGGCGATTGGCTCAAGGTCGTCCTGGTGATCGCGCTCGGCGTGGTCGTCCACGTCTTCGAGGCGAATTTCATCGTGCCTCGCGTCATGCAGCGCAAACTCGCGCTCCCTCCGGTGATGACGATCGCCGGCGTCCTGATCATGGGCACGCTGCTCGGCGCCGTCGGGCTCATCGTGGCCGTGCCGATCATCGCCGTGACCTTGGTGCTCGTGCGTCACGTGCTGCACGGCGAGATCTATGGCGATGTCGACCGTCAACAGCCCGCGGTGCTCCGGTCCACCGGCGAGTACCGCACTCCTGTTTCTGTGAAATGACGAAACCGACCCAAAACCGTTTCTTGATTGTCGCCGACGGCGAGTTCGGTCCCCTCAGCTCGAAGACCGCGAATTCCTGTATCCGCTACTTCCCCGAGCGGATCGTCGCCGTGCTCGACCGCAAGCAGGCGGGCAAGACCGTGCAGGACGTGCTCGGCTTCGGCGGCACGATCCCGGTGGTGGGCGACTTTGACGCAGGGATTGCCAAGGGCGCCGGTGCCACCGCGGTGCTCGTCGGCATTGCGCCTCCGGGGGGCCGGCTCCCCGACGAGTGGCGTGGCTGGCTGCGCAAGGCGATCGAGCGCGGCCTCGAGATCTGGAGCGGCCTCCACACCTTCATCGGTGACGATCCGGAGTTTGGCCCCCTCGCGAAGGCCAAGGGAGTCAAGATCCTCGATGCGCGGAAGCCGCCTCCGAATCTCCCCATTGCCGACGGGCGCGCCGCCGAGGTGGACGCCTTCGTCATTCTCGCCGTGGGATCGGACTGCAACGTCGGCAAGATGACCGCGCAGCTCGAGCTGCGGAACGCGCTGGTGAAGCGGGGTCACAAGACGAGCTTCGTCGCGACGGGTCAGACCGGGATCTTCATCGAGGGATGGGGGACAGCCGTAGACGCCGTCGTCGCCGACTTCATCGCCGGCGCCGCCGAGGAGCTGGTGCTCCAGGGCGCGAAGGGCAACGACATCGTCCTCGTCGAAGGGCAGGGGAGCCTGATCCACCCGGGCTACTCGGGGGTGACGCTCGGCCTCCTGCACGGTTCCTGTCCCGATGCTCTGATCCTCTGTCACCAGGTCACGCGCGACTACATCGGCGACTACCACGGCCGCGAGCCGTGGGTGAAGATCCCGCCGTACACCGAGATGATCGACATCTACGAGCGCGCCGCGCACCCGGTGCACCCGACGAAGGTGATCGGGATCTGCCTCAACACCTACGACATGGATGAAAAGGCGGCGCGCGCCGCGATTGCCAAGGCGGAGAAGGAGACGGGCCTGCCGGCGACGGACCCGGTGCGGTTCGAATCGGGGCCGTTGGTAGACGCGATCGTGAGGGCTGCGCGTTCTTGATGTAGTGCGGCGGCGATTCGGTACCGGTCGCCGCCCTTTCCTCTGTATAGTGCCCCCGTGCACTTCCTTCGTTGTGTGCTGGCCGAGTGGGCCCTGGTCCGCCCGCGCCTCTCGCGCACCCGCTACGGCATCTGCCTCCTGTTCCTCGGCGCAGCCTTGGTCTGGCTCGGCCACGCGCGGGGCGGCGCAGACGCGCTCACGATCGCCCTGCACGCGGGCGCGCTCGCCGCCGTCCTCGGCGTCGCCTTTGCTGCCGGTTCCTCCGCCGACCGCGCCGCGCTAGCCATCGCCCTCGCGCACCCGACGACGCCGCTCGCCCTGGCCTGCGGCCGTTGGCTCGCGGCGGTGCTCCCCGCCGCCGGCCTCACTCTGGTGTGCACCACCTTGGTGGGATGGGAAACCGGCGCCGCGGTGGCGGGGCTGGCGGCGGCGGGCGCGGTAGCCGGATTCGCCCTCGCGGCTGTCCTCGGTGCCGGCAGCGGCGCCGCGGTCGTCCTCTTCATCTGTACTGCGCTCGCGGGAGCCGTTCCGCCGGAGACCATCGTCGGCGTCGCCGAACCGGGCGCTGCCCGATTGGCGATCGCCAGCGCGCTCGAGCTGGGTCCCGCCCTGTGGCGCTACCGGCAGGTGGCTGGTGGCGGGGACCAATTGGGAGCAGCGCTCCATGCGGTTGCGTGGGCCGTGCTCGGCGTGCTCTTGGCGAGCGTCTTGGTGAGGCACCGGGGGCGGGTGGCATGACCGACTACGCCCTCACGCTCAGCGAAGTGTGTTGCACTCCCGGGATCGAGGTAGCGTCCCTGGCGCTCTTGCCTGGTGAGATCATCGGCGTCGTCGGCCCATCGGGGGCGGGAAAGACCACGCTGCTCAAGGTGGCGGCCGGACTTCGGGCTCCCGACCGCGGAACGGTGAGCCGGTGGGGCGACGCGGGGTTTGCCCCAGAGGCGCCCGTCTTTCCGCCTGCGCTGACCGTGCGCGAAGTGCTGGCATACTACGCCCGCTTCCACGCGACCGGCATCACACGGCGGTCGCTCGTGCGTGACGCGCTCGACGTCGCCGGGCTCGCGCCCGCGGCCGACACGCGCGCGGCCGCGCTCGGTCGCGTCGATCTTCATCGCCTCGCGCTCGCCCAAGCTGTGCTCGGTGGGCGCCGCATCTTGTTGCTCGACGAGACACTTTCGGGACTCGATCCCCTCGCCAGGCGGGATCTCTGCGCCCGCGTCGCTCGTCTCGCTGCCACCGGGATCGCGGTATTGCTCGCGGCTCGCGACCTCGCGGCGCTCGAGCGCGTCGCGGGAAGGGTGCTGGTGTTGCGCGGCGGCCGCATCGTGCGCGCGGGCGCCCTGGCCGCGCTTCTCGCAGAGCGGGTGCTCGAGGTCTTTCTCGACAGCCCGCCACCCGAGCCGCCGCCCGGATTCCGGGTCACCGCCGCGGGGCTCGAAGCACCGCTCGCGGGCCGCACGCCCGAAGCCGCGCTGGCGTTGTGCCGAGCCCATCGGCTCGCCGTGCGCGCGTCGCGCGTGCGCGTGAAATCACTCGAAGAGATCGTCCTCGACGCGCACGACACCGCACCGCGTTGACGCTTCTCCGGGCCACGTCTACGTTTGCAGCGTGACCCTCTCCCTTTACAACACGCTGTCGCGGAGCGTCGAGCCATTTCAGCCGCTCGCGCCGCCGCGGGTCACGCTGTACACCTGCGGCCCCACCGTCTGGAACTACGCGCACATCGGCAATTTCCGGACATTCTTGTTCGAAGATCTGCTGCGCCGCTGGCTCGAGCACTCGAGCTACGACGTCTATCACATCATGAACCTGACCGACGTCGACGACCGCGTGATCAAGACGGCGGCGGGAGCGAAGACACGCATCACGGAGTTTACCGAGCCGTTCGCACAGGCCTTCTTCGAAGACCGCGACTACCTACGGATCAAGCCGGCCCACGTCTACCCGCGCGCGACGCAGTACGTGCCACAGATGATCGCGCTGGTGCAGAGCCTGTTGGAGAAGGGTGTCGCGTACAAAGGCGATGACGGATCCGTGTACTTCGGGCTGGCGAAATTCCCGGCGTACGGACGGTTGTCGCGTCTTGACCGTCGTCAGATCAAGGTGGGCGCGCGCGTGTCGAGCGACGAGTACGCCAAGGACGATCCGAGCGACTTCGCCCTGTGGAAGAAGGCTGACGCCGAGGATGAGTCGGTCGGAGCTGTGTGGGACGCGCCGTTCGGCCGCGGGCGGCCCGGGTGGCATCTCGAGTGCTCCGCGATGTCGCTCGACGAGATCGGCCGGCGCTTCGGCGTGCAAACGCTCGACATTCACTGCGGCGCCATCGACTTGATCTTCCCGCATCATGAAGACGAGATCGCGCAGTCGGAAGGCGCGACGGGGCAGCCGTTCGCGCGCTACTGGCTGCACGGCGAGTTCCTGAACGTGCGCGGCACGAAAATGTCGAAGCGGTTCGGCAACTTTCTCACCGCGCGTGACCTGCGCGAGCAAGGCGTGGACCCCGCGGCGGTCCGGCTCTTGTTCTGGCAATCGCACTACCGCCAGCCGATCGACTTCAACGACGAAGCGCTCGCCGGCGCGACCGAAGGCGTGCGCCGGCTCGGTGAGTTTCACGAACGGTTGCAGACGTCGGGTGGGGACATGCCGGACCTGACGCAGAAGTTGGAGGGCGAGTTCGCCGCGGCCCTCGACGATGACCTCGACGCTCCCCGCGCGGTCGCGGCGCTGTTCGAATTCGTGCGTGCGGGCAACCGGGAACTGGATCGCGTTACTAGTACTAAGGGGACGGGGGCGCGCGCCGCTTTCGAGCGCGTCGCTGGCCTTCTCGACGTATTGCCGACCCCCAAGGCGGCCGATCCGGCGCTGGCGGACTGGGTCGCCGAGCGCCTCGCGGCCCGGGACCGAGCCCGTAAGTCCAAGGATTTCAAGGCTGCGGACGCGATCCGCGCCGAGCTGAAGGCCCGCGGCGTGGAGATCGAGGACACGCCCATGGGGACTAAGTGGCGGGTTGCCTAAGTGCCCAACCCCGTTTAAGATATGAGTCTGTCACATTTAGCGATCACCAGCTGACGTAGCTCAACTGGTAGAGCAGCTGATTTGTAATCAGCAGGTTGAGGGTTCGAGTCCCTTCGTCAGCTCACGTTGCCCAGGCTGAAGAAGAGGAAGCAGCAGGATCCCCGACTCCGAGGAAACAACAAACCCCGCGCCGACCGAACGCGGGGTCTGTTGTCAGTGGGGGCGGAGCATCGGGTGGGGTGCCCGAGTGGCCAAAGGGAGCAGACTGTAAATCTGCCGCGCATCGCGCTACGAAGGTTCGAATCCTTCCCCCACCACCTTCTTGTGGCGCGCGGGCGTAGCTCAGTTGGTAGAGCGTCAGCCTTCCAAGCTGAGGGTCACGGGTTCGAGTCCCGTCGCCCGCTCTGATGCACGCTCGCGTAGCTCAGTCGGTAGAGCGCGTCCTTGGTAAGGACGAGGTCACCGGTTCAATCCCGGTCGCGAGCTCTTGGAACTGCGAACTACGTCGAGCAGAGGCGTTAAACATTTGAGGATCTAATGGCCAAAGCCAAATTCGAACGTACCAAACCACACGTCAACGTCGGCACCATCGGCCACGTGGACCACGGCAAGACGACCCTGACCTCGGCGCTGACCAAAGTGTCGGCCGACAAAGGCCTCGGCGCGTACATCTCCTACGACCAGGTGGCGAAAGCCTCCGAGTCGCAGGGGCGGCGCGACGCGACCAAGATCCTGACGATCGCGACGAGCCACGTCGAGTATTCGACGACCGAGCGCCACTACGCGCACGTCGACTGCCCGGGCCACGCCGATTACGTGAAGAACATGATCACGGGCGCCGCCCAGATGGACGGGGCGATTCTCGTCGTGAGCGCCGTCGACGGCCCGATGCCGCAGACGCGCGAGCACATTCTGCTCGCGCGGCAGGTGAACGTGCCGGCGATCGTCGTGTTCTTGAACAAGTGCGACCTGGTGGATGACGCCGAGCTGCTCGACCTGGTGGAGCTCGAGGTGCGGGAGCTGCTCTCGAAGTACCAGTTCCCCGGCGACGACATCCCGGTGATCCGGGGCGCGGCCTTGAAGGCGATCGAAGGCGACAAGCAGTGGGTCGCGAAGATCGAAGAGCTGCTGGCGGCGCTCGACAAGAGCATCCCGGTACCGAAGCGCGAGGTGGACAAGCCGTTCCAGATGCCGGTCGAGGACGTGTTCTCGATCACGGGCCGCGGGACGGTGGCGACGGGCCGGATCGACCGGGGCAAGATCAAGGTCGGCGAGGAAGTCGAGATGGTGGGCTTCGGGACCGACAAGAAGACGGTGGTGACGGGGGTCGAGATGTTCCGCAAGCTGCTCGATGACGGGCAGGCGGGGGACAACGTCGGGCTCTTGCTGCGCGGCGTGGAGAAGCACGAGGTGGAGCGGGGCATGGTGCTCGCGAAGCCGGGCTCGATCAAGCCGCACACGCAGTTTGAGTCGGAAGTGTACGTGTTGAACAAGGACGAGGGCGGGCGGCACACGCCGTTCTTCAAGGGGTACCGGCCCCAGTTCTACTTCCGGACGACGGACGTGACGGGGAGCGTGGA